>Ga0065721_10048785_pt1 | contig 86710 bp, 94 predicted proteins | sample Mesricmetagenome_FD_59108 | JGI IMG/M metagenome (GOLD analysis project Ga0065721, IMG submission 59108) | Mesophilic microbial community from rice straw/compost enrichment Sample: eDNA_1 v2 (version 2) | ecosystem: Engineered > Solid waste > Grass > Composting > Bioreactor | place: USA: Davis... | reverse complement strand
TTGCGACGATCAGGAGCCATCCTCATCTGCCCTGAAGCAGGCTTTATGGTATGGTCAGGCCTGTCAAAGGCTGAAGGCGGTATCATCGAGGGAGAACGCCATGTCGAGAGCACCGGGAGGACGTCGCCCGTCCGATCCGTTGAAGGCCGCGGAGGCCGCCTTCAAGAAGGTGACGACGAAGCCGATCGAAGGCCCGCCAAAGGCTCCTTCCGTCCCAGGCGTGAAGGAGACCGTCACTCTGCGCATCGATCAGGATGTGCTCGAACACTTCCAGCAGGACGGTCCGGGCTGGCAGGACCGCATCAATGCGGCGCTGCGGAAAGCGGCAGGCAAGTAGATAAGGGGCGCTCTCGTGAGCAGAGGAATTCCAGCCACGGGTAAGGCGAATTCAAGACATCCCTGAGCATGTTCGGCACGATAGCGGACCCGAAGTAGTCGCCAGAACCTTGCGGGAGTCGCTGGCTTGGCTCGGGATCAAGATCCTATCCATCGAGCCGGGCAAATTGTGAGAAAACGGGTATGTGGAGATTCAATGGCAAGCTCGAGCTCGAGCACGAGCACCTAAAGCTGGCGGCCTTCTAGGGCTTGAACGAAGCCTAGGTGATCACTGGTGCTTGGAAGGATCATTCCAATCGCGTGCAGCCACACTCGTCATTTGCCGGCAGCTCGCACCTGTCACACTGAAGGCCATCTCATAGCAGCCGCCCACAACCCAGCTACGTGCTAGGCTCTCGATGAGCTGAGTTTAAAACCCCGGTCGGGTCAGGGGCAGCCATCTTCCGTCCTGGCCTGGAGCGGCAATGATGCAGGGTGACACGTTGACCAAGGTGAGCTGGGACGTGCGGCGAATTCCTCTCCGGTCACTCACCTCTCGACATTGCTTAGGCCTCGTCTAAGCGCTTCGCTTCCTATAGTCATCGTCTATGTCCTGCGCAAAATTTAGTTGTTTTAGCAAGTTGTTCGCAGATCTCTAATCTCCAATCTGAAATGGACCCTGGCTCAGGGTCGTGGGCGCGACATCCCAGGAGAAGGAACCGAGATGGCGGCAATGGACCGAGCTGGCAGTGCTATGGCTGTGGATTCTTCCGAGGGTTGGGATGTTTCGCGCGCTATTGCGGCCGTCAACTATCCGCGTTGGGCATTGACATGCGCCGCCCTCCTGTTTGCGCTCTACATGGCGTGGCTGATCATCGCCAACGATGCGTTCCAGTGGCACATCGTCTTCCAATGGCTGTTCGACCCCTCGGTCATGCAGGGCCTGGGAGTCACGCTCGGCCTGACGGTCGTTGCCATGGTGCTCGGGACGATCATCGGACTCGTCCTCGCCATCTGCCGGCTTTCCGGGCATCGGATCGCCTCCGGTTTCGCCGGTCTCTACATCTGGTTCTTCCGCGGCACCCCGATGCTGGTGCAGCTGATCTTCTGGTACAATCTGGCGACGCTGTTTCCCCGGATCTCGATCACGATCCCGTTCGGCCCGACCCTCGTGAGCTGGGACACCAATACCATCATCACGCCGCTGACGGCAGCCATCGTCGGTCTGGCGCTGAATGAGGCCGCCTATATGGCGGAAGTGATCCGGGCCGGACTCATCTCGGTCGATCATGGCCAGAGCGAAGCAGCACAGGCCTTCGGCATGACGCGGCAACGCGCCCTGCGACGCATTATCATTCCGCAGGCCATGCGCTCGATCATCCCACCCACCGGCAATCAGCTGATCAGCATGATCAAGGGAACATCCCTGGTCAGTGTCATCGCCATGAACGATCTGCTCTATTCGGTTCAGGCAATCTACAACCGCACCTTCGAGATCATTCCGCTGCTGATGGTCGCCGTGATCTGGTACCTCTTCGTCACGTCGATCCTTAACTTTGCGCAGTCCCACATAGAACGCTATTACGCCCGCGGCGAACGGCGCAGCGAGGCCTCTCGGGTCGATACGACCGACATGGAGGACGCTCGATGAACATCGTTCAAGCCATCTCGCCCGCGCCGGTGCTCGTCCAAGCCCGCGACGTGCACAAATCCTACGGCTCCAATGAAGTTCTGAAAGGAATCGATCTGGACGTGCGCGTCGGCGAAACCGTGGTCATCCTCGGTCCTTCGGGTTCGGGAAAATCCACCCTACTGCGCTGCATCAATCACCTCGAAAGCATGCAGAGGGGCTCGATCGTCGTAGGTGGTGAGCAGGTCGGCTATGTGAAGCGCAACGGGAAGCTCTATCATGCTAGTGCCGCGCAACTTGCCCGCCAGCGTCATGGCATCGGCATGGTGTTTCAGCAGTTCAATCTCTATCCTCACATGACGGTGATGCAGAACATCATCGAGGCGCCTGTGGGTGTCTATGGAGAGAAGCGCGCTTCCGCCGAGGATTATGCCCGCATGCTTCTGAAGAGAGTCGGCCTCTCGGAGAAGGCGAATGCCTATCCGCGCCAGCTGTCCGGCGGACAACAACAGCGCGTCGCCATCGCCAGAGCTTTGGCAATCAAGCCGAAGCTGATGCTGTTCGACGAACCGACATCGGCGCTTGATCCCGAACTTGTGGGCGAGGTGCTGGCGACGATGCGCGATCTCGCCTCGTCCGGCCTCACGATGATCGTCGTCACCCATGAGATCAGCTTCGCGCGTGAAGCGGCCGACAGGGTGATCTTCATGGATGGCGGGCGGATCGTCGAGGAAGGCCCGCCCGACCAGGTTCTGGTCGACCCGAAGCATCCGCGCACGCGGGCTTTCCTGAACCGTGTGATCTAATAACCAGCGGCTAACCGCGCTTACCAAACCGACCGGAGGATTGAACTGATGCTCACCAAGATGAAAATGATCGGCTTATCGGCCGTCCTGGCTGCGACATTCATGGCGACGCCCGGCCACTCCAGCGACATCCCTGTCCAGAAGCTCAATGAGCAGGTCCGCGCGTTGGTGCCGGCCGCCATCCGCGACCGCGGCTACATGGTTGCGGTGAACAACGGTTCCTATCCGCCCTACGACATCATCCTCGGTCCCAACAAGCTCGAAGGCGCTTCGGCGGATCTCGGCGTCGCTATCGGCCAGATCCTTGGAGTCGAGATCCGGCATCAGACCGTCAGCGGTCTTGCGGCCATGCTCGCCGGCTTCGATGCCGGACGCTACGATATGTCGGTTGGCCCGATCGGCGATTTTCCGGATCGCCGCTCCAAGATCGACTTCATTGACTGGGTGCAGGAATATGTGGCCTTCGCCGTGCAGAAGGGGAACCCGCACAACATTCAGAATCTCGACGACGTCTGCGGATTGAATATCGCCGTCATGGCGGCTGGCTCTGCTGAGCGTGTGCTCAAGAAGAAGGCCGAGGAATGCGAGGCCGCCGGCAAGCCGACTGTCGTGCAGTCCTTCCAGGATCAGAACGGCGCAATCCTCGCCGTCCGCTCAAAGCGTGCCGACGGTTTCTTCTCTGGTCAGGCTCCGCTCACCTATTTCGTCTCTCAAGCGCCGAACCTGCTCGATCTCGCGGCCGCCAACCTCCCGAATGGCTTCGGCGACATCTACCAGGGCGCGATCGCCCCGAACAATACCGATCTTCGCAAGGCGCTTCTCGCCAGCTTCGAGATCTTGGTCGAAAACGGCACCTACGCTCAGATCATGAAGAAATGGGGTCTTGAGAGGAATATGATCAAAAAGCCCGGCATCAACTTGGCAAAGTAGCAGCAAGCCAAACGCCGGGTCGGAAGAGGACGGCCGGATACGTTGACAGCCGTAGGACAGGAACAGCCCGGTGGCGCCGCCGCCGGGCTACATGTTATTTGTCGCATTGTTCAGTGTCGCTATCTTGGCTCGGCGCTGCATCGACGAAGGCCACGGCTTATGATGAACATGGTTGCACCGTTGCGTTCCATCAGTCTGCGACAACTGGAAGTCTTCTACGCTGTCGTTTCCACCGGCAGCATCACGGCCGCGGCCGAGAGCCTGCAGGTCTCGCAGCCGACCGTCAGCACGATGATACGTCGTATCGAAGATCAGCTCGGGTTCGCGCTCTTTTTGAAGGAGCGCGGGCGCCTGATCCCCAGCAACGAGGGGCGCGTTCTTTACGAAGCCCTGCAACGTAATTTCCGACATTTCCAGGCCATTGCCGATACCATCGCGTATCTTCAGCGCGATGTCTCTCAGCGGATGAGCATCGCCACCATTCAGCCCCTCGGCAGCGGATTGATCTCGCATGTGCTGAAGAGCTTCATGGCGGACCACAAGGATGCGCGTATGCACATCTTGATCCGTCCCCGAAAGGCGGTCTATCAGGCCGTGTCATCAGACGGCGTGGATCTCGGCATTTCCTTCGGGACAGGCGAGGCGCAGGCCGAAGGCCTCGAGGTCGAGCAGGTGTGCATGGGGCGCATCTATTGCATCTTGCCCAAGGGGCACCCGCTCGAGTCGCGCGAGGTTGTCACCAATGCAGAGCTGAACGAGTGGCCGCAGGTTTCTTATCCGCCCGGCCATCAATGGCTCTATCTGATCTATGAAAAGGTCATGGGCAACGAGCGCCCTGAGCCGGTGCTGACAGTCGAGAACGTGAACTCGGTTTATCCCAATGTCGAGAACGGCATCGGGATAGGGTTGGTCGATGAGTTCTCGCTTAGATTCCACCCGAAGGATCGACTGTCTTTCCGCCCCTTCGAGCCGCGCATCGATGTCCCCGTCGAGTTGATCTATCCGCACCGCAAGGGCTCGGACCTGACGAAGGAGTTCATTCGGCATTTCAAGAGAATCTGCGCAGAAGTGGTCTCGATGCCGGTCTAGACGTTTTGGGCTGGCATCGCGGTTTCGATCAGGCGTGCCCAGAACGAGACCCCATGGGGGATCGCCTCGTCGTTGAAGTCGTAGGCCGGGTGGTGCAGCGCGGCGCTGGCGCCATTGCCAAGGAACAGAAACGCTCCGGGCCGGGCGTACAGCATCTGCGAGAAATCTTCTGCTCCCATCATGGCGGGCATGTCGGTGAGAACGTTCGCATCGCCGAAGACATCGCGAGCGACGCGCTCCGCAAACGTCGCCTGTTCGGCATGATTGATCACCCCTGGAACATCCCGCGTATAGAAGACTTCCGCAGTCGAGCCGAAAGCCGCCGCCGTGTGATCGGCGATCTCCCTGAGGCGTGTTTCGATTAGGTCCTGAATCGCCGGCGAGAAGGTTCGCACGGTGCCGAGTATTTCCGCCGTCTGCGGGATGACATTGAAGGCGTCACCCGCACTGATACGCCCGACCGAGACCACGGCGCGCTCGAGGGAGTCGACATCCCGCGAAACGATCGATTGCAAGGCCGTCACCAGATGGCAGGCGGTGAGGATCGGGTCGCGGCCGGTATGCGGCATGGCCGCATGAGCTCCCTTGCCGGTCAAAATGATGCGGAAAGTGTCGGCAGCGGCCATGACCGGCCCGGGCCGGACGGCGATGCGGCCGACATCAAGGCCGGGCAGGTTGTGCATGCCGTAGATTTCCTGGATGCCGAAACGCTCGATCAGACCCTCACCGAGCATCGAGCGCGCACCTTGACCGCCTTCCTCCGCCGGCTGGAAGACGAGAATCGCTTCTCCATCGAAGTTGCGCGTCTCAGCCAGATACTTTGCGGCCCCCAGCAGGAGAGCCGTATGGCCGTCGTGTCCACAGGCATGCATCTTGCCGGGCGTCTGTGACCGATATTCGGGGTGGCCGATCTCCTCGACGGGCAGCGCATCCATATCGGCGCGCAAACCGATCCTGCGCCCCGAACGATCGCTGCGCCCCCGGATAACTGCAACCACGCCGCATCGGCCGATGCCCGTCTCGACAACGTCGCAACCGAAAGTCCGCAACTTCTCGGCCACGAAGGATGAGGTCAGATCCAGGTCGAACAGGAGCTCGGGATTGCGGTGGAGGTGCTGCCGCCACGCAGCGATCTCCGGGGTGAATTCGGTCACACGATTGATCACAGACATCGGTCGATTCCTTGCGATAGGTCCGTCAGGCGGCTGCCTTGAGCATTGTCTCGAACTCAGCGAACAGCGAATTTGGATCGGCTGAAGTCTTCACCAGTCCCTGAGCGAGCTGCTCCTGGCACATGGTGGCCACCATCCGCCGGGTTGACTTGTGTTCCATGCCGAAGGGCGGCTGATCGTCCGGGAAGTCGGCGATCATTGTCTCGATCTCGGCTGTCGCCCAAGGGGACGTCTCGCCGAACATCTTGGCCTTGATCCACCATTGCCGATAGGACGCGCGCAGCGCGTTGTAGACCGCAATGACCGCCGCCGGATGGCGCTCTGCGAAAGCACGTCGAAACGCCATGATGTGAAAGGCAGGATAGATGCCGGTGCGCTTATGGAATTCGGCCTCCACCGAACGAAAATCCATCACCAGGCGCCGCGCTGCGCCATCCGGCGTGAACACCATGTCCGGCATGAAGGCGGTGGTGATGGCATCGATCCGTCCGGCCATCATTTCAGCTATCAGGTTCTGGTCCTCGGCAAGGAACTCGGTTCCCTGGGGCGGTTGAACATCCTGCGGGGTTCGGGGCTTGAGCTTCGTCTTCTCGTCCAGGTGCCCGATGACCCACTGCACGTCCGTGACCTCAACGCCGGCGTCCCGCAAGGCCTGACGAGCCCACAGCGTACCGCTATCGCTCCAGGAATTGCAGCCGACGCGCTTGCCGCGCAGTTGCGACAAGCTCTTCAGGTCCGAGTCGCGCCGGACGATATAGTTGCGATGGCGGAAACCGCGCAATATGAAGGACGGAATACCGACGAGGCGGTGATCGCCTTCCGCATAGGCCATCAGGTAACGATTGAATGAGACTTCGCCCACATCGAGCGAGTCAGGAAATTCGTTGCCGATCGCAGCTCGAAAGTCGATTCGCAGATCGATGCCGGGTGTCTCGACATTGCCGAGGATCAGCGGGCAGTATTGGTCGTAAGGCCGCAGGACCATATTGACGGGAATGTTTGACATAGGCCTATCTCACTCGGCCGCATCCGAGAGCGTACTGACTGCGTCCCGAAAGCGCCGGATATCGGCAACACAAGCGTCGTGGAGGCGGCTGGCGTCCGAGCCGCTGGCGATGAGCGAGAAGCCGCGTCCATACATGTCCTTGAGCGACATGCCGGGCCAGAGAACCGAGCCCAGCGGCTTACCGGCCGCCTTGGCTGCCTGCTCGACACTCTCGATCATCCCGATCACCGTGGGATGCGTCATTTGTCCCATCACTCCTGCTGAAGCCGACAGGTCGTAAGGGCCGATGAAGATCATATCGATACCGGGAACCGCGGCGATCTCAGCGGCGTTGCGCACACCCTCGACTGTTTCGATCTGCACGATCAGCAAGACGTTGTCGTTGGCCGTCGCGGCATATTCCTTCGCCTTCAAGCCGAAGCCCGAGGCGCGGATCGTGCCGGGCGCTGCGCCGCGATTGCCGTGTGGAGGATAGCGGCACCAGTCGACAATCTGGCGAGCCTCATCGGCGTTTTCCACTGATGGCACAACCAAGCCAGCCGCACCGAGATCCAGGACCCGCCGCATGTAGTTGCCGTCCATCCGGGGTACGCGGACCAGCGATACGGTCGGAGATGATTCCAGCGCCAGAAGCTGAAGCCCCAACGACATATGATCGCCGACACCGTGCTCATGGTCGATGATGATGAAGTCGAATCCGGCCTCGCAGATCACCTGTGTCGCGAAGGGGCTACCGAGGACGCTCCAGCTTCCATAGACGCTCTCGCCCCGCGCGATGCGCTGTTTTAACGTGTTGGGTCGATACATTTTCCGCCTTTCGCCTGGACTCGCAGGCCGAGAGTCCCATGCCTTCAATCAGGGTCAGCGAAGGATAGGCGGCAAGGATCCAAAGGGTATCGAAATATTCTTGGAATGGCATAAGTGCTGGCTATAATATGCCCCGTACGGCTACTGTCAGGTTGGCAAAGGACTAGGGCATGAGAACGATGTCTGGTCCCTGCCGCGACTTCCTCTTTCCGGCCGCGACTTTCGCGAGCAGTCCTCGTGCCGATCTTCAGCCCCTGTGTGCTCACGCCATTGCTCGACCGGCGCGGCAGGCCAGCCTCTCACGAACTCAGCCACCCGCTCCCAAGCCTCAACCCTCTGGGCTGACCCGGGAGGAAATCCGTCAGATCGTCATCGAGACGATCGGCTAGAGCGTTGCCCGATTCGCCGCCTCAGCTACACCACAGAATGTGATTCACTCAGGATGGCCAAGGCTGGGCTTAGCGTCTGTGTGCGAACATGACATGGCGGACCTGGGTGTATTCCGTGAGTCCCGTCATCGAGAGATCACTCCCATAGCCGGAACTCCTCATACCCCCATGCGGCATTTCGGTTGCGAAAACGCCGTGGGTGTTCACCCAGGTCACCCCATAGCGCAAGGCTGCGGCGAGCCCGGCCGCTCGACCCTGATTGCGAGTCCAGATGGAAGACGCAAGGCCGTACGAAGATGTATTCGCCCAGCGGACCACCTCCTCCTCGTCCTGAAACGGCGTAATCGACACGACGGGTCCGAAGACTTCCTTCTGGACGATCTCGGAATCCTGATGCGCCGCAATCAGGGTCGGCTCAAAAAAGAAACCTGTCCGTTCGGCCTTGCGGCCGCCGGTGATCACCGTTGCGCCATCGGCCTGAGCCCGGTCGATGAAGCCCGCGACTCGGTCGCGCTGCCTTTGCGTGATCAGAGGTCCGAACTCAGCCCCTGCTTCATCCGGGCCGCCGTAGGGAATGGCCGAGATAGCCTGTCCGAGATCCGCAACAAGGCGGTCGTAGATCCGCGCGGAAGCATAGACGTGGCATGCTGCCGTGCAGTCCTGCCCCGCGTTATAGTAGCTCGCCTCCTTGAGCGTCTCGATGAGAGCCGGAAGATCTGCATCATCGAAGACAATGACCGGCGCCTTCCCGCCCAGCTCGAGATGAGTACGCTTCATGGATTCGGCCGCCGCGACCAGGATCTTGCGTCCGGTTCCCACATCGCCCGTAAGCGAGATCATACGAACAGCCGGATGCGAGACAAGCCGCTGCCCGACGGACGCCCCTGTTCCAGTGACGACATTCACGACGCCGGGAGGAAGAACTTCGGCAAAGATCTCGGCCAGCTTCAACAGAGTCAGCGGCGTGTGCTCCGAGGGCTTGATCACGACCGTGTTGCCCGCCGCAATGGCAGGGGCGATCTTCCAGGCCGCCATGAGGAGCGGGTAATTCCATGGGGCGATGGATGCGACTACCCCGATGGGGTCGCGCCGTAGCGTGCTGGTATGCTGGCTGTTGCGATACTCTCCCGCCGGCGCGCCCGGCATCGTCCGGGCCGCACCGGCGAAAAAACGGAAGACATCCACGACGTTCGGGATCTCGCCGCCGAGTACGTAGCGATGAGGCTTGCCGCAATTGTCTGCTTCCAGCCGGGCGAAGATCGCCTTTTCGGCCTCAAGTCGATCTGCGATGCGCAGAAGCGCATTCGATCTCTCGCGGGGCGTGAGGCCGGCCCAGGCCGGAAAAGCTGCCTCTGCGGCCTCAACGGCGCGGTCCACCTGGTCTCCGCTGGCACTCGTCAGCGAGACGATCAACTCGCCTGTGGCCGGATTCATAACCGGCTCGGCCGCTCCCTCTCCCACTTCAAAGCGACCATTGATGAAGATCTGAGCCCGTTCAAACATGGTTGAATTCCTGTGGCGTGAAAGCTGAACCCCGCTCGGGTAGAGGTGTGCCCCGGAGGATCTCGCTGAAGAGGCGAAACAACGCCTGCGATTCAGAGTTGCGCTCGGTCTTCCATTCCGGGTGCCATTGGACAGCGAGAATGGACGATGGCCCGAACTGTCCGGAAACAGCCTCTACGATGCCGTCCGGGGCAGTTGCTTCGATGGAGAGGCCACGAGCCAGACGATCAATGCCCTGGTAATGCACGGAATTGACGACAATGCTGGTCTTCCGCAAAGAAGAGCTCAGGATGCCGTCTGGCGCCAGATCGACCTCGTGGCTGTGACTGAACATCTCGTCCAGGGCGGCATCTGCCGGTGCATGATGCCGGATGGCGCGCTCGCTCACTCCTAGATCCCGCCGCAAGGTTCCGCCAAGTGCGACGTTGATCTCCTGCAGCCCTCGACAAATGCCAAGAATGGGTTTGCCGAGCTTGGTCATTTCCGAGATGATCCGGAACACGACCTCGTCCCGTTCCTCGTCGAATGGTCCCTCGGCTGCAGCATCGGGAGCGCCGTATCTTTGAGCTGCAATATTCGAGGGGCTTCCCGTCAGGAGGCAGCCGTCGATCATGGCCGCCAGACGCTGCACGTCGATGCAGTCCGGCAGGCTCGGGATGATCACTAAGGACGCATCCATATACTTGGCCGCGGCCTCCAGATAGCGCCGCATGACGCTTGCGCCCGTTTCCCCGCCGATCATGCGGTTGCAGGCGATAACTCCCAGAACGGGCTTTGAGCCTCCAGGAGCTCCGTGCCTGGAAGCAGGAGATGGATCATCGGTCACAGCATCGACCCTTTCATAGTGAGACGCGCTATGCCGCGATGACTTGAGCCATCCTGGCAGGCACCTGCACGGCCACTCTCTCGCCCGGGGCGAACAAATCGGTCGCGGGAGCCAGACATTTGAGACGTAGATCCGCTGTCCGCAGCACGTACCGGATCCTAGCACCCAGGAAGACGCGCGTTTCAACAAAGGCTTCAAAGTCTCCCCTGACATCGGACCGCAGGGGGAGAAGCTTGAGGTCTTCCTGCCTGAGCACGAGATATGCCTTGTCTCTTGGTTGCGTATCGGCCGCAATCGCGATCGTCTCTCCGCCTGGCAGGAGAGCTTGCAGCCCCGATGCGCCTTCCCCGACGGAGACAGGGATGAGATTGGCGGACCCGAGGAACTCCGAGGCGAAACGCGTACGGGGGGACTCATAGATGGATTGAGGATCTCCGATCTGCTCAATGCGTCCGCCATTCATCAGCACCACCACGTCCGAAAGGCTGAGAGCCTCTTCCTGATCGTGGGTAACGAAGACCGTGGTCAGCCCCAGTCTGCGATGCAGCTCGATCAGCTCCACCTGCATATCCTCACGCAGGCGTGCATCGAGGTTCGACAACGGCTCGTCGAGCAGGAGGACCTTGGGATCGGACACGATGGCACGTGCCAGAGCCACGCGCTGCTGCTGCCCGCCGGAGAGCTGGCGCGGCATGCGGTCTGCCAGATGGGCGAGCTGAACCGTTTCCAGAGCGGCCTGAACGCGCTGATCCTGCTCGGCACGCGTTCCGTGTCGCCGCATTCTCAGGGGAAAGCGGACGTTCTCACGCACGCTCATGTGCGGCAGCAATGCGTATGACTGAAACATCATGGCAATGTCGCGCGCTTCCGGCGGCATATCCGTTACATTGCGTTCATCGATCCGCACGGAGCCGCTTGTCACGGATTCCAACCCGGCGATGATCCGCAGAAGCGTCGTCTTCCCGCAGCCGCTGGGACCAAGCAGACTCACGAACTGGCCGCGTTCGATGGCAAGCGTGACGCCGTGCAGCACCTGAACATTGCCAAAGGATTTCCGAATATCGATAAGTTCAAGGCTGGCCATATTAATTTCCAACGAAACGTTGAATGCCGAGAAGGCGGTCGATCACGGCAATGAGCAAAACGGTGAGGCCCATCATCAGGGTCGAGACCGCCGCAACAGTTGGATCAGGGCTGAACTCGAGCTGATTATAAATCTGGATCGGAAGTGTCACGAGATCCGGTGTCCGCAGGAAAAGCGCGATCACGGCCTCATCGAAGGAGATATTGAACGCGAAGAACGCGCCCGCCGCGAGGCCTGGCGCACACTGAGGCAGCACGACATAGATGATCCGCTGCCACCGACCTGCTCCCATGGTCCGTGCTGCCTCCTCGAGAAAGGGATCCGAGTCTGCTAGAACCGCAAGGGTGGTCCGCACCACATAAGGGATTGCGATCACCGTATGGCCGATCCAGAGGGCCGGGAACGACACGGCTCCGACGCTCGCGCTCCACAGCATGAGCAGACCGATGGCGAAAATGATGGACGGCAGGATCAGAGGCGACAGGAAAAGGCCCGCAAGCGCCGCCGTGCCGGGGAGCCTCCGACGGTGGAGGGCAATTGCCGCGCCAGCCCCGATCACGGTCGCCGTGACCGTGACAGCGAAGGCAAGGCGCAGGCTTGTGAGGAGCGCCTGCACATAAGCATTCGACTCGAAAATGGCATTGAACCAGCGCAGGGAGAAACCAGTGGGCGGAAAAGCGATGAACTGGCTCTCTGAGACCGAAACGCCAGCGACCACGACCAAAGGTCCAAGGACGAACGTGAGTGTCAAAGCCACGAAGATCCACGAAAGGACCTTGAGCCATTCGGGGACGCCCTTAACCATGGCGGCGCTCCGACAGCCTAATGTAAGGCATCAGCACGATCAGGACGCCGACGAGGAGGATGACCGACTGCGCGGCTGCGAAATTCCACTCGAGCGTTTTCGTTGCGGATTCGTAGATGGATCCAGCCACGACGGGAAGCCTGACGCCGCCCAGGAGGGAAGGGGTGATGAAAGAACTTACCGATAGGGTGAAAGCCAACAGAGAACCGGCCAGGATGCCAGGCATCGCCAGCGGCAGTACGACATTGCACATCGTTGCCAGGAAGCTTGCGCCCATGGTCCGCGCGGCCTCCTCCAAACGGCGATCGATTTTCATGATCACACCCAGGATAGAGAGAGTCGTGAACGGAAGCAGCACCTGGACCATGCCGATGACGATGGCGGCCTCCGTGTGCATCAGGGTGAAGTTGCGTCCGGCCAGCCCCAGTTTCCAGAGGACGACAGGGATCAATCCGCCACGCCCGAGCAAAACCATCCAGCCAAATGTGCGCACGACCACGCTGGTCATGAGAGGCAGGATGACCAGCACGATCAGCCAGAGGCGCAGTTGCGGACTCACACGGGCCATCACATAGGCCAGCGGAAAACCGACTGCCGCGCATATCGCCGTGATCAGGATGGATAAATAGATCGTGCGCCAAACGACGCCAAGATAGTAGGGGTCGGACAGGAAGCGGACGAAATGCTCGACGGTCACGCTTCCGTCCGTACCAACAAAGCTCAGGCGTAGCATTTCCACGATGGGCAAAATGAACGCAAGAGCGAGCAGGAGAATGCCGGGGCCGGCCAGTGAAAGATCTTCAAGACGATCACGCATAGGCAAACCCCGGCCCATCGATCAGCGAGCAATCAGCTTCTTCCAACGCTCGATCAGCGAAGCGCGGGCCGCATCCACCTCGACGGGGTCGAAGCGCATAAGGCCAGCGACCGCCTTGTCGCCATAAACAACCTCTTTGGCCAAGGCGTCATCCAGTTTGGCTGCTTTGTTCGTCGGCGAGTAACGCAACTCACGAGCCCACCCCTCCTGCACTTCAGGCGAGATCGAGAAGTCGATGAACTTCTTCGCCAGGTCCTGATTGGGGCGGTTTGCCACCAGATTGGCCGTGAGATAGACGGCTGGTGTGCCTTCGGCACCCTGCACGAACTCGATCGGTAGCCCCGCTTTGCGCAAGGTATAGGCGTAGTCCTGGGCGTAAGGCGCAATCCAGGCATCGTTCTGCGCGAAATTCTGTTGGAGCTCGGGCGAGGTCGAAACGATCACGGCACTTCCGAGCAGCTCCTTCACGGCATTGAAGCCTGGATCCGGGTTCTTGATATCGCCGCCCTTGACCTTGTTCATCATCAGAAAGCCCAACAGGCCATAGCTGTTGGACAGGTCCGTCAGAACCACATGATCCTTGTATGCCGGATCCCACAGGTCTGCCCAGCGAGTGGGCTTCTTGGGCGCCGTGTCCTTATTGTAGAGAAGCCCAATCGCCGCGACGGCATGAACAGGCCCCTCACCGCGGGCAAGGCCCTCAACCGCAAAGGGGTAGAGGTCCTTCGCGTTCGGGAGTTCCTCCGCCTTGATGGGGCTGATGAGACCCTCTCGGGCGGCTACGACTTCCTGCCCGCCCGAGAAGTGGATGACATCATATTGCGGAGCCGCTTTCTGCGCCCTCAACTGAGCGAGCGCATCCGCCGAGTAGGCCGTGATGACCTGCACGTCCACATCATACTTCTTCATGAACGGCTCGATCACGAGCTTGCGGTGGATCTGCTCGTAGGCACCGCCATAGGAATTGATGACGAGCTTATCCTTGGCTGCGGCAGGCGTGATGAAGATCGCCGCCAAGGCAAGAGCTGCGGTCGTCCGTGAGACTTTGGCAAACATTGTTTTCACCCTCTGGTTTGCTGCACAAAATCAGGCGATGTCACTCAGACCAAGCGCCCGATCTCCACGGTTTGCATGCCCTCGATACGAATGCTGCGGCACGCGGCAGCCACTTCCTCGAGCCCTTCGGTCATACGCCCGAATATGTTACAGGGTGTCCAGCCGATGGGCCCGAAGATCCGTCCCCCATTGTCGTAGAACATGCCGATTTCCCAAAATTCATCGGTCATGCCCTTCATCAGATTCTTGGCCTGATAGAACCACAGCAATTCCCCCGCGACCGGAAAGCAGGTCTGGTTTTCAGCCGGAATGGAGAGAGGATCGAACGTCTGGGCTTCGACGGGAAGACCCGTCATGATTTCCGGGCCTGCGAACATGGCGTGGACGGCCGGCATCTGCACCGGCTTTGCGAGGGCGTTCCAGATCGTTTCGCACGTAACGGGAGCATTGTCCCAATAGAGCTCGATTCTTCCCTGAACGTTCTTGTCGATGAACTTTAGGTACAGGTGACGTGTAGCCATGTGCATTTCCCCAAGGCCGGGCATGTCCCGGACAACATCTGCCAGGGGAGCTTTGCAGGCAAAGGAAATTAAGTCCAATTATCGTTCTCTATCAGATTGATAAAAAATTTCTATCAGCGAATATTCTCAATCCAAGCGAGGCTGGAATCGACATCGGCGCAGAATGCTGCCGCCGTCCGGCGGGCGAGTTCGGCCACTCTCTCGGTCAGAAGAGAGCCGGGAACTGGGTGATAGCTCGCAATAAAGGGCAGGGGCGGGAACGGCTTGTTGACCTGTACCTGCACGAGTTCGTTGGACGCAAGCTCTCGCTGAACCACGATCGTCGGAATGGCCGCTACGCCGAATCCATCAATGGCGAGGCGGATCATGGTCGGCAAAGAATTCGAGTTAGATAATTGGGACGCAAGAACACTCTCATCCTGAAAATAGGGTGCGATCATCCGGTATGGCGGCGAGCCGCGCTGGAAGGTGATAAGCGGCATGGCTCCTAATTCCGCCACCGTGTAGACGCGGTCACGCTCGACGAGTTTCGGGCTCCCAACCCAGGACATGGCATAGGAGCACACGACGAAGCTCCGATAGCCTTCCTCGAGAACCGGGTCGAGGCAGAAGGCAATATCGAGCTCCCCGCTCTTCATGTGATGAATGAGGTTAAACGTCGAATCCGTGACGATCTCGATCTGCGCCGCAGGGTAGATCTGTCGCAGCTGATCGTAGAGGCGCGGAAGCCACGTCTGGACGATAGCATCGATAGCGCCGATGCGCAGCGTCACTGGAATATTCTCAGGATCCACGAAACCGAGCTTGAGATTATCGAAGTCGCCCAGCATCTTCTCGATCACGCGCAAGGCTTCGTGCCCGGCCGGCGTCAGGTGAAATTCGCGCCCTTCGCGGTCGATCAGTTGAACGCCGAGTTCTCTCTCGAGAGCAGCCAGGCGCGAAGATATGGCAGGCTGTGTCGTATTAAGGAGCTTCGCGGTTCGACCAAAGTGGCGGAGTCGTGCGAGATGAACAAAGGTCTCAAGATTCGCGAGCTTCATTTCAACTGCCCTCTATGGCTCAAAGATACCGGCCACGCGGGGAATGTGAAGCTCGGCTTCCGATCAGGCCTTGCCCAGGGAAACTCTGTAATTTCCTTGTTTCTTGCATCAGAGTGTCAACCAAGGTCCTTTTCGACCCTGGACTCATCATTTCCAGTTGAATCGAGCGGGATAAATAGACGTAAGCGGATTGTACCGCAGCTGGTAGCCGCAAATTGGTTCCTCGAACCTTCGCTAGGCCAGCACGGCCTAGCATGTACGCCCGTCATCTATGTGGAAGAGAGCATTGCCGAAGAGGCTCGGATTTCTGCGGCAATGCCGCTCCCCTAGTTCGCATGCGCAACCTGGGCGAGGGAACTGGCTCTCTAACGATGCAGAGCCAAGAACAAGAGCACTCCGAAGACACCGATGCCCACGATTGCCGCCCAGGCGATCCACAGCCGCCAGCCTCTACTCGGCAAGTCTCCGAACATGGGCCGCCTCCTCGAAAACCTGATCGTAGGTCGCCAATGTGATCGGAATGAGCTTGATTGTGACGAAGGCCCTCTGTGAGGATGCTGAGGCCTTACAGTGCTTCTGCAGGATCAGGGCTTCTTGTGCGGGCTCCGGCCAGTGCCGCGTCAAGTGCCACACTCGCGATCCAGAAATCACGGCGGGCCGCAATGTCGTCAACCTCCTCCAAGGGCTGCGAAGCTCCCCTGTTGCGGATCAGGCCTGCGACGACAAAGGCGGCGCGGTAGGCGTAATAGGCCTCACGCACCTCCGAGCGGGCGTTCACGGCCAACTCGGCAAGCCGGTTCGCAGCGCGAAGATAGCGCTGTTCCGCCTCCGCCACCCGGGCGCCGCCGAAATCGAACAGTGGGATTTCGATGGTGGCGGCGAAGCCCTCCGTGATCGTCTTCGTCTTGCTGACGGAATCCGTCGAATACTTGTCCGTGCTCTTGTAACGGTTTTGGGCCGCCAGCTCGAGGTCGGTGACGAATCGGGTTGCCTTGGTCAGCCCCAGCGACTTGGCAAGCGCTCCCAGTTCGAGTTTGCCGACCTGGAGATCGAGCCGGCGTTCCAGCGCCTGCGCCTCAACCTCGCGCATGGAGCGGATGCTCCGCGGCACGACGGGCAAACCGGCCGGCAGCCTATAGCCACCGTCGTCCCATAATCCGAGTTGTCGGTTGAGCCGCTCGCGCTCGACACCGAGTCGGGCGCGGGCCTGCACTAGGTCAGTGTCAGGAGGTGAGCCCGCTTCGGCCCTGCGGGTCAGGCGTGCAACCTGCTCATTGGCGGCGACGGTTCGGTAGAACTGACGGCGAGTGTCGGACGCGAGCCTTAGAGTCGCCCTGGCGGCCTGGATCTGCGCCGCCCGGAATTGGTCCCGGGCGATCTCGCTGCGGGCCGGCAGGGTGGCCAGGGCAAGGATGTTGGCGGCGAGCTGACGGGTAATCTCGACCTCGAAGTCGCCAAGAAGCTGATTAAAGCCGAACCGCGGGGTCGGTGGCAGGCTTGCCTGAACGAACTGCGCTTCCGCGATGCCGAGGTCGTTGTAGGATGCCTGGAGCCCGTGGTTGTTCAGCAGCGCGATCTGGACCGCCGACGCGGGCGTGAGCGGGCGCTTGAGCAAGGCGTCAACCCGGTCGGCTGCCGCGACGCTATCCGAGTCGGTCGATATCTTTACGGCGTCAGCCTGCAACGCCGTGAGGGTCATTTCCCGCACCGGCCCCATGCCGCCATCCGCCGTCAGTGATGCGCACCCGCCGAGCCCGGACATGATGATCCAAGAGGATATGGTCGTGAGACACCTTCCGTGGAGCATGATTCGTAGCCCCGCTATTCGGGATTGCTGCCACTGATCAGAACCGGGCGCTGAGGCCGAGGACCGGCCCGTGCTGGAGCATGTCGAACTCGTAGCGCCGCCGGCCCTCGCCCTGGGCATAGTCGACATACAACGCCCGGTAACCGATCACCCCCGAGAAGGTGATGCCCTGATAGGTGCCGAGGTCGAAGCCATAGGCGCCAATGGCCTGCCAGGAAAAGTCGCTGCCGAGACCGAAGCCGCCGATGTCGCCGCGCAGAACGAGCTCATGGCCCGGCGCCACCGCATAGCGCAGGCGCGCACCGATCATCGGATCGAGCCAGTCGACCGAGCCTGAGCGGGCGAAGGCCCGGGCGCCGGCCACCGGCAGGTCACCGATGTCGGCCACACCCGCAACATCGAACGAGAGATCCGCCTCCTGGTGCCAATAGCGGGCGCCGCCGAGGATATCGAACGCCAGCGGCCCCGAGCGGGCGACCTCGTAGGCCGCGCCGACCTCGACGATGGCCATCGTGATGTCGAGCTTGACCGAGGTGCCGAGCGCCGCCGTGCCGCCGGAGGCCGGCGCCCGGCTCCGGACATTGCCGCCGTCCACGCCGATCTTGGTCCAGACCACGTCGCCGTAGAGGGCGAAGGGGCCGCGGCGGGCCTCGAAGTCCCCCATCAGGGCTATAAGGGAATCGCTCTTCTCGACGATGTCGGCAAAGCTGGCATCAACCTTTACCGAGCGTCCGCGCACGGTCTGGGTGCCGTCCATCGCGATGAGCCAGCCATATGGCACGAAGCGGAAACTCCAGGAGGGCGGCAGAGGCGGCGCCTCGAAGACGGGCGCTTGGGACGGCCCCAGGTCAGCTGCCCGTGCCGCCCCTGGCGTTCCAAGCATCGCGCCGAGCAATGCGAGCACGGCGCGATGAGATCTCGAGGCCCAGGTCTGCATGATCATCCTCCAGGGTCTGTGTCTTGATGGCCACCGCCCCAGAATCGCAGGGTTCGGGTGCCTGCGATCCTGGGGAAGGATCGATTCGGTGTCATCAGAAATCGTCTGACCCATCCCTGCATCGATAACCGACGAAGCATTGCGGATTATTGGAGCTGGGAACCCACGCCGGCTCAGGGAACTGATCGACGAGGCATTCCGAGCCGTTCTTGACGAAGCGGGCGTAGGTGGAGGGACTGGTGTCGAGGACGACCTGGCCTTCCTTGAGGACCAGCTGGCGGTTGGCACCGCAAGTCCGCTGGGAGGTCGGCGGCCCGACCTGTGCTGCGGCTGCGGTTGTCACCAGGACGAGGGCAGAGAGTGTCAGCAGGCTTCTTATCATCGATTCCTCCTGTCGGCATGAACGGTACGCCCCCTCGACGCGCATCGGTGTGCGGCTTACGTCCGATCGGTCACCTTTTTGACCGGCGGTATCGTCCACGTCCCGTCGATGATCGACGGGTCGCTTTCCTTCGGCCAGTACATCCGCAGCATGAGGATGAACTTGCCGGCTGGGGCGGGGAGCCAGTTCGACTCTTTGTCCGCCCCCGGCGAGTCCTTCTGGATATAGAGGTCGACCGAGCCGTCGGGATTGGCCTTCAGGTCCTGGCGCGCGCTGATCGAATAGCGGTTGATCGGGTTGGGCACGAAGAAGTAGGCGTTGTCGTACATCGTCAGCGACCAGAAGCCCTCGACCGGCGGCAACTGGCCCTTGGCAAAGCGCATGACGTATTTGTTGGCCCCGTCGTAAGCCTGGTCGTCGCCGTCCTTCTGCGAGGTTGGGTAAACGGCGTCCTGCGGGCGGTTGGCGCCGAGGCCGATCGCCGTGATCAGAGCCCGCATCAGATAGTCGGTGCCGTAGATGCCGGTCTTCGTGGTGAAGCCCCAACCATCGATGTCGTGGACGTCCTTGTTGATCTTGAACTGCATCATGATCCGGTCGTTGGCAATGTCCGGAATGCGCCTGGCGAAATCGGCCCGGAGCTTGCTGGCATCGAAGCTCTGACCGGGGATCAGCCCGATCTTGGCGAACTTCGCGAGAGCGGGGGCGTCGGCCGCGGACGGCGGATTGGCCTTCATCAGCTCGGCCAGCAGGGTGAAGTACGCCACCGCGTCCATGCGGTTCACCTGGTCGCGCACGGCGGTCTTCATGTCGATCGCAGGATCGACCTTGCCGGCGGGCGGCGTATACGGCTTGCCGTAGGCGCTGAGCGGCGTCAGCTTGACCTGGTCCTGGAGCGCATGCACCTCGGCGTAATCCTCCGGCGTGCCGGTGCAGTAGATGCGACCGAGCAGCCAGACGATGTTGGTGGGCGACTTGTACTCCTTGACGCCGGCCGGCAAGGTTCCGGTCCAGCCGGGTCCCGTGATGGCATAGGTCTGGGCGCCGGTGCCCGTAGTGCGCTTGCCGGGAACTTGGAACACCGTGGTCCAGCCATCCAGCATCGGCATCAGGTAGTAGCGGTCCTTCATGTCCGGCAGGCTCAACACCCAGGGTTCCTGGCCGACATCGAAGAACGCGGTCGTATAGAGCGTGTCGGCATTGGGCGCGGTCACGTCCCGGAACGTGGCATCCGGATAGTGCCGGAGCTTGATGATCTGGCCCATCGGTGCCCGGGTGCCCTCGGGGGCGGCCACGTTGGTGATGACCCGGCGCGTCATCTCCATGGTGACCAGCGGATAGCCGTAGATGTAGGCGTCGGTTGCCAGCCAGAACTCCTCCAGCCCTTCGTCGATGCCCAGCATCCCGCCGATCTGGGCTTGGCTGATGGCCGGGATGGAGGCGCCGGTGAGCAGGCCCAAGGCGCCAATCGCCGCCTGGCGACGAGTCAGATTCATGGTCATGATAAACCTCTCTTTGCGGTTAGGTTTCGAGTACTCGGCGGCGGCTGCGCCCCATCCGGCTCGTTGGGCGCGGTCGACGTGCTGACTTGCGGCTCCTCGCTGTGACGCTACCCTTGGGTCGAAATCCTCGGGGCCGTCATTTTCATGGGCGCGTCTGTTGCGAGCTATTGGGGAATTCCCTGAATCTCACTGGAGATTTTCCTTAGACTGCGCTCAGTTTCGCGCCGACATGCCCAGCGGCAGCGGGTGATTACCTGTCCGTAGGCATCGGGGACCTGAGCCAAGCTTGCGGGCCGACAGGCGCCGCCCGCGCCAGCGTGAGCGTTGCGGACAGGAGCGCCGTGGCGCCAAGGGCAATCGCAAGGCACCGGGCGGCCTGTGCCCATGTGGGAAGATGCTGCGTCATGAACGACCTCCGTCAGAGACGTGGGCATGTTCGGGGCGGCCGGAGCGAACGCCCGCCATGCACTGTCCGGACGCTAGCAACGGCGGAGCGTCCGCGCCTGTAGCATCATGTAGTTTACGTAGAGGCAGCGATGGACAGCGCGATGGTCAGTGGTGGTGAGTGGCCGCCCGAAGGGTTGCCTCGGCCGCGGTCCACGCCGGCACCGGGAAACCGGCCTTGCGTGCCCCCTCGGCGAAATGAGCGGCGTCCTCCGATCGGTAGTTCCGCTTGGCCATTTCCTCGTCCCAGTGCTCGAAGATGGTCGGGCGCATCCGCAGGAACTCGTCGCGGGCATTGGCGGCTTCCTGCATCTTGCCGAGCTGGGCATAGATGACGGCGGCGACGAAGTGGTAGAGGGGGAATTTCTCCAGCGCCGCCTGCCGGATCAGGCTTTCGGCGCGGACATAGTCGCGCTGCATGTAGGCGTAGACCGCCAGCGTTCCGCTGTAGTAGCCGGAGTGGCCCGGGTTGCGGGCAAGCGCCTGTTCCAGCAGCTCGGCGCCGCGCTGCCAAGCCCCCGCTTGGCCAAGGCGGGTCCCGAACTCGCCGAGCAATTCGGTGTCGTTCGGGTTCAGCGCCACCGCCCGCTCGCCGACCTCCAGCGCCTCGGCAGGCTTCTGGGCGAAGAACAGCGCCATCATCAGGGACTGAAGCGCCCGCACGTTCTCCGGATCAAGGCGGATCGCCCGGCGGGCGGCATCGAGCGAGTGCTCGATCGCCGTGGCGGATTCAGTACTCGGGTTGAACCCGAACCGGTCCTCGTCCAGGTACAGGACGGACAGCATCGCCCAGGCTGTCGCAAAGTTCGGATGGAGCGCGACGGTCCGCTCCAGGCAGGTCCGGATGGCCGCATGGCTCTCCTCGGACAGGGCGGCCCTGTAATCGTAGAACCGCAGCGTACACGCATAGGCCTCGAGATCGTCCGGTGGGCGCGAGCCGGCTCGGGTCTGGTCGGCACGCTGGATGATGCCGTAGGGCTGTGCCACGGCGGTAGCGACCTTGCGCGCAACATCGTCCTGGATCGTGAAGAGATCACGGACCTGCAAATCCTCGTCGTAGGTCTGCGACCATAGGACGGTGCCCGTCCCGGCGTCGAGAAGCCGGCCTGTGATGCGCAAACGGTGTGCCGCGGCCCGGACGCTGCCCTCCAGCACGTACCGGACACCGAGCTCATGGCGGATGCGGGCGGCATCGGCTCCCGGCGGGATGATCCGTGACGTCTCCCGGCCGAGGACAGTGATCTCCTTGAAGCGTGCAAGCTGGCTCAGGACCTCCTCGGTCAGGCCGTCTGCGTAAATCCTGACTGCCGGAGGCTCGCCCAGATTCTCAAACGGCATCACGACGAGGGTCGGCTTCCCAAGAGGCGAGGGGGCGGACGCCAGGGGGGGGCCAGACACACCGCCGCGCAACATTCCCCAAAGGGCAAGCCCGGCAAGGAAGGCAGCCACGACGGCCGCCGCACCGAGCCAAAGGGCCCAGTTCCTTCTCCAGGGAGGCGCAGCGGCGGCAGTCCAGGTTGGCGCGGCAACAGGAATGGCGTCATCTGCGGCGTGTGGTGTGCGCCAGGCAAAGTGCGGGACATACGCACCCTTGGGGATGGTGACGACCACCGGATCTGACCGGCCATCGGAGAGATAGTAGCGCTCCAGGGCCCTGCGCAGCCGCCCGGCCTCGATGCGCACGACCGGGTCGCCCTGGGCGTCGAAGTCGGAACTCCGTTCGAACACCTCGGTGCCGATGGTATAGGCCTTGATGCGGTCGGCGCGTCCGGCGAGCGTCTCCTCGACGACGTAGCGCAGGAACCTGCGGGCCCGCGCGGGCGCGTCGAGGTCGGGACTGGCGAGAAGGCGATCAAGCTGGGCGCGAACGTCATTTGCCGCCGGCTGCAACTGCGCCTGCGGCGAAGCACCGGCAGCACCGTTGCCTCCGCCGAGCATGGATTGGTCCGCTCTCTTCGGGCGTACAAGACGCCTCTTCCTGTAACCTACCGTAACATACTCCCCATGCGTGCGATATGGGGCGATGCTGTCAACCTGGGACGGCGCCCTCACGCTGCCCGGACCCGGCAACAGGGTTACGCCATGCATCACGCTGTCCAGGCCGCCATCGCCCGCTTTCCGGACCGGGGACATGCCATCGAGGAGCTGGCCCGGACCAACGATGACTTCCGGTCGCTCTGCGAGGATCTCGCCGAGGCGGAGGCTGCTCTCGCGCGATGGGAGCACTCATCTTCACCCGTGAGGGAGGCGCGCTGCGCCGAATACGGGGAGCTGGTGCGGGATCTCGCCGTCGAGATCGGGGCCGAGCTGGACCGTCGTAAGGACAGCAGGCTGCCATGAGGACCGGCCTATAGGCAAAGGCGTTATCAAACGGTAGCCTGCGATGGAGCCGACGAGGGCTATACAGGCGAGGATCGCCCATGACCTATGGTAGGCGGTAGCGACGAAACAGGTCGACCGCCCCTGCCGACAGCACCGCCAGCCACCCCAGCCGTAGCGCCAAGGCCGGCTTTGCACTAACGGTTCATTCGGGCTATTTGCCGAGGGATCATCTACTTGGCAGAGAGACGAAGAGCAAATGGACAGCCGCTCCATTTTGGCGCTCGATCAGGAATAGAACTCCAAGGTGCAGGATATGCTCGAACTCGACTTATCCTTTGCTCCCTCCAATTGCCGCCTGCAAGCCAATGAGACGGTCAAGCAAAACAATCGCCACTGCAGAAACAAGCACAAGAGTACTTACGAGAGCTGCACCCGCAGCGTCGTACTGGAACTTGATGTAAGAGTAGAGCTGGATCGGCAGGGGGGTCCAGTCTGATGGAGCCAGAAAGACCGACAAGGCGAAGTCATTCCACGAAATGATAAAACAGAGGACAAAACTCGCGATCAAGCCGGTCTTTATGATGGGCAGCGTAATGGAGAAAAGTGTCCTCACCGGCGACGCCCCGACGTTGGCGGCCGCTTCGTCTAGAGTGCCGTCGTAATTCTGGAAGCTCGCCGTAAGAATCCGGAATGCAAACGGGAGAGTGAGGACGACATGTCCCATGAGAAGAGCGGATTTCCCGCCGGCAAGCCCGAGCTGAGCGAGAAAAATATACATCGAAAGGCCAAGAATGGTCATTGGAACGAGAAGGGGCGACATGGCCAGGAGGGTTAATGCCTGTTTCGCCCTTGCGTTATATCGATAGATCGACAGGACCAGCATGAACGCTACGATGTTAGCCAGAAGAGATGCGGAAACTCCTAGAATCAGACTGACCTGGATCCCGCTGATGAATTCGTTGGAACTCCATGCAATCTCATACCATTTGAGCGAAAAGCCCGTAGGAGGAAGCACGAAACCACCCGCGTTGAACGACACGACCATGGTTACGACGACGGGCAGGACCAAAAACAGAATGATGGCACAAACCAGGACCCGAAAGGCAACATCGCCAAGACGAAGAGCAGACATCAAACTGCCTTTCCAATGCGTGTGAAGAACAACTTGTTCATCACACCTGAGAATCCAATCAAGATCACTGCACTAGCGACCGTCATGATGATCGCGATGCTGCCAGCGAAAGGAAAGTTGTTTATCTCCATTGCCTGCCGATAAGCCATCAAACCAATCATGGGTGTATTGGGAGCTCCTACCATCAGCGGCACAGCAAAAGCCGAGAAGTTCAATGCAAACACCACGCAACAACCTGCATAAAGGCCTGGCGTCGAAAGTGGCAGGGTAATCTTCACGAACGCTACCCATGGGCTCGCTCGGCAGATCTTCGCGGCTTCGACGAGGGAGGGGTTTATGCGTTCGATGGCATCGAGCAAGGTCAGCGTCATATAGGGGACGCCGATATAGACCAGTAGAATGATAACACCCCGCATATTGTACATGTATTGTATCGGAGCGTCGATCAACCCAAGTGCCTGAGCGGTAGCATTCAGAACTCCTCCACCCCTGAATATGACGATCCATCCATAGGAAAGGCTTACGAGCCCGATCAGCAACGGTGCCAGCATGACCGTCATCAGTACTCGCTTGGCCCAACCCTCGACGCGAGCCATGTACATGGCCAGAGGATATGCCAGCAGGGCTGTCAGGATCGTCGTTAGAACGGCAACTTCAATGGTGAAAATCAGTACGTTTTGCAGGTGCCAAACACTTCCGAGAAACTGGACGTAGTTGTCCAGTACCCAAGCAGGCCGCATGTAGGCTCCCGCAATCGGCTCATAAAAGCTGACGCGAACAATCCAGATTAAAGGAGCGACCACAAACGCCAGGAGGAGAGTGAGCGCGGGAACGGAGAGGGCGAAGGCTAATCGTCCTCTGGTAACGGGAAGAGTGAACATCGAGCAGCCTCACACCCGGAAGAGGAACATGTCTGACGGAGCGATGGTGACCCACACGCGGTCACCGATAGCGTATGGCGCTCCAACGTTCTGTGTTTCAGCCAATAAGATGTCGCCACCCTCGAGCTCAACGCTATACCGAACAACCGCACCGAGAAACTCAACGAATCCGATGCTGCCAGTAACCGAGTTCGGCTCATCGACCTTGTAGTCCATCAGCTTGATCCGCTCGGGACGAACGTGAACCCTGACACGCTGCCCGATCGACGTGATTCCCCTAGCCAAAACCTCGAGTCGAAGACCGGACGTCGTCGTAGTCAATGCCAGGTCATCTCGCACGCTGGAGACGATGGCTTCCAGAACGGAATGATCTCCCATGAAATCGGCGACGAACTCATGGCGCGGATCATTGTAAATGTCGCTCGGCGAACCCAGGCGAACAAGCTTTCCCTTGTTCATGATAGCGATGCGATCCGACATCGCTAACGCTTCTTCCTGGTCGTGAGTTACGTATAGCGTCGTCGTTCCTATCTTTCGTTGCAGCTCCTTAATCTCTTTTCGCATCGCAACGCGAAGTTTGCGGTCCAGATTGCTCAAAGGTTCATCCATGAGAATGATGGGAGGGTCGAGTGCGATGGCGCGCGCAAGCGCTACTCGTTGCTGCTGTCCGCCGCTCAATTCACGAGGGTAGCGGTCGGCAAGATGGTCGAGGTTCGTCAGGACAAGAACCGCGGCAACTTTCTGATCAATAACGCTCCGAGGTTGCTTCGCGATCTTAAGTCCGAAAGCGACGTTCTGATACACGGTCATATGTGGCCAAAGCGCGTAATTCTGGAATACGAGGCCTATATTGCGTTTATGAGGCGGAAGTCTCGAAACGTCGACGCCGCCAACGAGGATGTGCCCTTCGGTTGGGGCGACAAACCCGGCGAGCATTCTTAGCGTCGTTGTCTTGCCGCAACCGCTGGGACCCAGAAGGGAAAGGAACTCTCCCTGCCGGATTTCCAGGTTCAGACCTTCGACCGCCGTAAAGTCACGGTACTTTTTTGAGAGATCTTCGATCCGAATGCTTCCAGAGAGAGGAGTTGTCATGGTCAAGCTATATCCACACGCGTTGCTCAATTTGTTCTTCCCCCGACCGTAAGGGTTACGCCCGGGGGGGCAGTCAGATGACCCGGTCAGTTACTGCGTCATGAGCCGATCAAAGCGCTCGCGCCATTTGCCCTTGAGCTCGTTGACGCGTGCCTGGTCCGGCACGAACAGGCGGCTCACTGCGTCGCCGGTTACCAGAAGATCCTTATACTTGAAGTCTTCCGGAATAACCGCATTGGTGACTGTAGGTCCGTAGAGGTTGCGTGTGGCGAAGGCCTCTTGTGCGGTCTTCGAGAGAACGAAATTGACGAAGTTATGCGCCATTTCCGGGTTCGGGGTATTTTTCACGATGTTGACCGTTGTGATGAGCCCCACCGTACCTTCTTTGGGACGTGCAAGCTTGATGGAAGTCGCTCCCTTGTCCCATAGGTCCTTGATACGGCCGGCTCCAAGCATACCGATCCATGCTTCCTCCAGCTCGAAAAGGGAAACCATCTGACTTTCGACGTCGAGCATGCCGATAAGATTTCCCTTGGCCGATAACTCCTTCAAACGGGTCAGTCCGGGATCTATGTTCTCGATGCTCCCGCCATGTTTGGCAGCTTGAAGGAGCGTCAACCCAAGCGTGGGAGCGCTGTCGAAATAATAGAGCGTGACGCGGCCCTTGAGACCGGAACCCCACAGAGCGTCCCAAGAAGTTGGCTCGTCCTTGATGTATTTGCTGTTGTATACCAGTGCGAAATCGCCGACGTTGGCGAAATATGTCTGGGGTGAATAGCGAGCATTGGGGTACAGGTTCTTCGAATTAGGTATCTTGGCCTCGTCGAAAGCCATCCAGAGACCTTCCTTTTCGCCCGCAACTGAGTTCGGCAGTGTGTTGGTGACGACATCCACCTGCCCAAGGCGTGCCTTCACCATGAAGTCGGGCGACGCGCCTACGACCCATTGAACCCGACACTTATAGGTTTTCTCAAACTCGGGAGCGACAGCCGCATAAGTGCTTTGATAACTCCCTCCCCACGTGGTTACCCGCACCACGCAATCGCTGGCTATTGCCGAACTTGGCGCAATGAGCGCCAATGATGCAGGTAAAATCCAACGTTTCTTCATGGCTAACCTCCTTCATCGGACACATTTCCATACCTGCCGTGCCGGACGCCGATCGATAGGCCGGACAGAGCAGCCACTTTCTCTGGGCGGGTCACACACATTGTCAGATCTTAAGTCGGACTTCTTCCCGCTGATATGAACATCTTTAGTATCAACTAATTTGTCAATACATATTATCTGGGTAAGGCCGCCGTGGGCTGTGCCGGCGGCGAGGATTCTGCTCTCATGGTGATATAAATAATTGATTTTTCTGTAATTTCCTGCTCGCGATCTGGGGAAGGGCGTCCCAAGTTGTTCAATTCCAATCATTGGATGGCGGCGCTAATAGGGACAGAGTCTCAAATTAATGTTGACAAATAAGTATCTACTTTTTACGAGTTTGTTGGCGCTGAACGGCATCCCTTAGTAAGGGCTCGCTCGGGCGCCAGTCCGTCAGAATGTTCAGGAGGTATTTCGGAGTATTCGCCGTGTCTTCGGGGACGAGGCTGCCGAGACACATGCATGTCCGTCAATCGTGACTAGCGGCATTCAACACAGCAGCTTCGACAGCTAAATGGAAATCTTGGATGACGATCAAGCTGAGTATCAAAGTTCCCGGAATCGAGAACGCGATCGAAGCCACTCTCTTGGAGGGGCTCGATCAAAATATCACGAAGATGGTTTCAGACCTTCTTCGAGAGCCGCGCAGGATGACGACCGATCATACCTTGTCAACCGGCGACTACATCATCGCGCGAGGGCGGCCGCCAGTGAATCCGGTTCAACTGGGCTCCCAGGCCGCACCGCTCGGCAAGACCGAGATGCTCTGTCGGCTGAAGGCTGGAGATATCCTATTTCCAGGAGGCAATGACCTGCATTTCGCCTATGGACCGGACAACACCGAGCCGCTGATGGCGCGAGGACCGGTCATCGCCAAGGTGGACGACCAAGGCCTGGACGATTTCTACCGGGCTGGCCGCCTGATCTGGGAAGCCCAATACAGGCTTCACGAGGTCGTCATCATCGATGTCAGCAGTAGAGAGGTGCACTAAAATGGCTCGCCAATGGCAGGAAGTTAAGGCCGCAATCGAAGCCGATATTGATCGGATCTGGTGGAGCGAGCCAGAGGAAGTGAGAATGTGCCGGGAGTACAACTTCCCGAGTGGAGCCGGCACCGACGGACGAGTTATCGGCAACATGTTCTTCCTCGTCTGCGACACGCAAGCTATGGGCTGGTGGACGGCCGAGCCGACCATGAGAGCCCTCCTCAACGACCCAGACTTCGATCTCGACCACTGCAAGAAGGCTTGGCGATACATGAACCTTCACATGGCCAAGCTGATGGGAGACGTGGATCCGCCAAACTGCCCGGCTCCATGGCTAAATCTCCCGAAGCTTCCGGAGTTCGCGACCGCGATTGTCGAATCCTTCGATTCTATCAAGACGAAGGAGGAGCTGGCCGACCTCAATTGGAGCTGGATGAACTACGTTAATCGGCTTAATCGCTGGTTTGTGACTATATTCCCATGGGAGATCGGAGATTCTCTCCCGAGGGTTACAACCAAGCCTTCAAAAATGGCGGCCTAAGGAAAGGCCCCGAGACGATGGGTGAACGTGTCGGGAGGACCCGGGGTCCTCTCGACACGATCCCGGCAGCGACCTTCCCGGGCAGTATGCGTGCAGAGGGTGGTCTCTGTACATTGGTCAAAGCGATCGATAAACCAATTCCGGCTTCGTTATTTAGAGTGCCTTCAATGGATGATTTGTCCGCTCGTTACCTACAAATTGCAGAGCAATTGCGCGAATCTGTGTCGGAAGCGGCGCCCAATACTCTGCTACCGACAGAAGAGCAGCTCGCATCGCAGTTTGGGGTGAGCCGCGTCACAATTCGGCGGGCGCTCAGCCTTCTTGAGAGAAGCGGTCTCATCTCGAGGACGCGGGGACGGGGTACGCTGGTCAGTCCTCCAAAGCTGGTTCGACATCTTGTGCCTGCTTGTACCATCGAACAGGATTTCTCTCGGCAAGGGATTAAACTAGAGACGGAAATTCTCAGTTTCGACTCAGCGAGCAAACCATCCGAGGCGGTCAGACGGTCGTTGAAATTGAGCACGAGCGAGACCGTAGCGACCTTGGTTCTCGCGCGCACAGTGGGATATGAAACGATCTGCTACGAGAAGCGGTATTTTCGGACGCGCCTCGCCCGCAAGCTGGATCTTTCAAGCGTCGAACGCGCGCCCCTGTCGGAAGTATTGGAGTCGCTTTCCGGGCGCAGGATCGGCAGTTCCGATATCGAGAGCGAGATCGTTGCGGCGTCGGAGGAAGTGGGAGAAAAGTTGAAGATCACACCAGGCACTCTTGTTTTCGCCCAGAACTTCACGGAACATCTCGATGACGATGCGGCGCTGCAGACCGGAATGATGTTCTACCGCATTGATCGCATTCGCTTCAGCATCGTGCAACGCGGCGCCCCTTTCTCTCGCGATGGTGGAACTGGCTGAGAAGCCGCAAGGGCGCCGAATGGGTATTATGTACTCTCCTCCATTGCGTGTGAGAGATACCAAGTGTTCACCCCGCCGCCGTCGATGATCAGTGTTTGTCCCGTAACATAGCTTGCCTCGTCAGAAGCGAGATAGCAGACCGCGCATGCGACCTCCCCATATGTTCCGGCCCGCCGCAAGGGGAGGCGCCTCACCTCGCTGGAAAGGGACGGTTCCTTCTCCTCCCAGTTGCTTTCCGGATCTCGAATGGGACCTGGGCTCACTGCGTTGACGCGGATCCCATGCTTCGCCCACTCCATCGCACTCTGGCGGGTCAGACTGACCACAGCTGCCTTGCTCGGTCCAAATCCCCCGTTGCCGGGATAGCACCGATGTGCAGACGCCCCTGCGATATTTACAATTGAGCCGGATTTCCTCCCGATCATCCGTCGAGCCGCTGCCTTAGAGCACAAAAATGCACTCCTCGCGTTGAGTGCGAACGCGCGATCCCACTCTTCTGTCGGAAGAGACTCGAGGGGCCCCCGGAACCCGCCGCCTCCCGCATTGTTCACGAGGATGTCGAGGCCTCCGAGAGCATCATGAAGGTCATCGATCAAGGTGCGCGCGGCAACTTCCTCGATGAGATCTGCGCAAAGTACGGCACCATCGCTACCAGCCTTCCGGATTGCGTCCAGGGTTTCCTCGGCACCTTCCCGATTACGGCCGCCTGCAACGCCAACCAGAGCACCTTCGCGCGCAAACATAAGGCAAATTTCACGACCGATGCCTTTCGATGCGCCCGTGACGATCGCTCGCTTGCCCTCTAACCTTCTTGCAGATGCCGATCCGGTGGGGTTGCGGTTCATTAAGCTACCTGCCTTTCACTGTTTGGGCTGCTTCTAAGAGGCTCTTTCCGCAGATGTAGCCCCACGTCATGTTTGGACCTATCGTTGTCCCGGCGCCGACCGCCCAGGTCCCAAACGGATTGTCCATCGCAACGCCCGCACAGTAGAGGCCCGGTATCCGTCTGCCATCGACACCCACGACCTGACCGTTGGCATCTGTCTTGGGGCCGCCCTTTGTAGAGACGAAAGTTCTGTTGAACGGAATTGCGATGAAGGGAGCACGCGTAATGGGCTCGAGGTTCTCGTATGGTGGAGTTTTGTGTCTTTTGAAATCGAGGTCAGCGCCATTGGCGCAGAATGAATGATAGCGATCGACTGTCGTCAGCAAGGTTTCGGGCGGTACGCCAATTCGTCGGGCAAGCTCGGAGAGGCTCGGTGCTCTGACCATCCATCGGGGCTGCTTTCGTCCGAAGAAACGAACAATCGGAGATCTCTCCAGAAACCGTACGTCAGTGATAAACCAGGCCGGTAGGTGAAGCGGTGCTCCCGTTGCCTTATCGCGCTGATCTATTTTCTCCCCGAGGTTGAATGCATATTCATTCAGGAATCGTCGACCGGTGCGATCAACGATGATCGCATTAGGCAGGCGATGGAAGTAAATGCTGAGCCCACGCGGATAGGGGCTCCTCCGGGAGGGGACACCAGGGCTGAGGTTGGCTTGATCCATATGTGCCAGTTCCGCTCCCACGGCCTCGGCCATTCGGTGTCCGTCTCCCTCGTTCGTGCGGGGGCTCGCGATGAAGTCCGTCGGGCCCGGAAAGTGTTGCCGAACACGCTCCGCGTCCCATTCGAACCCACCGGAAGCGATGACGACTCCAATTCGAGCGTAGAACCGTTTTTCCCGTCCCTGATGCTCAATCCGAGCCCCGCCGATATGCCCATCCGGTGTCCTGATCAACGATATGGCGCGGGCCTGCGTCTCGATCCGGCAACCGTGGTCGAGGCACCCTTTGAGAAGCCCCGCGATGAGCGCTGCGCCCATCCCTCGTGTAACGGTCAGCCATCGCCAGAGGAGACGCGGTAAAAGCCGTGCCGTGGCTTGGATAGGATGATGATACGGATCATGCCGGAGGACTTCCTGATAGCTAAAGATCAGGGGCAACTCGGACGGATGTAGCAATCGCCGATATGGGCCGAGCAGCCTTAAGCTGAGCGGCTTGGGTGAGAGCATGCGTCCATGGCTCTTGGCCCCGGGGCTTTCGGCCATCGGGTCGCCCTGGTTCGTCAGTGAAAACTCCAAGGGGGTGTAACGCTCCACAAACTCCAGCATTCTCGGCGCTTCCGAGGCAAATCTACGCCAGCGCTTCTCTTCCTTCTCCCTCCAACCGGGTGGTGCCACGGATGTTATATATGTCAGCGCGTCTTCGGGTGAGTCATTAATTCCCGCGGCCTTTGCGTGATGGTTGGCCGGGACCCATGTCCCGGCGCCGGAAATCGAGCTGGTTCCTCCGAGCCGATCTCCCTTCTCGAGAACAATTGTGTCGAGGCCTCCCTGGGCGGTTGTCAGTGCAGCGCAGAGACCCGCGGATCCTGATCCGATTACCAACACGTCGCAGGAATGTGTTGTCGATATAGACACAGCAGCAACCCATGCGGCCGTCTGTGAAATGCCGCTCCCCTCAGTAGGGTATTCTGTGTTGTGTCTACTTGTTTGTCAATACTAATGCTCTGCACATAAGCGTCGATAATGGCCAACCAGTCGGGGAACGCTTCCTTCCTGTGATATGACAGACTGGCTACAGCCCCTGTGCTCGGTTTCCAGTCTGTGGCTGATCCGCCCCCATGGAGTGGTCCGGTTGGAATGGTCATAGGGAAGGCCTGACGCCGGCGTGGGCGCCGGTGCTGGTTGTGTGTGTGAGAAACTCTGTGCATTGGCGATTACGCCCTCGTAGAGGTTCGCCACCAGCATCCGTTAGGAGCCCTGCCTCGTTGCTCCATGGTCACCATGCATGACCCATCATATAGAGAATGAGCTATCTCCCTAGGCGAGAGCACTGGTACTCTGTCGGTCATCGGAGGTGCGTCATGGTCGTGAGTCTCGCGGTCGATGTCCTAGCGATCCTCGCCGGGTTCCTTGGAATGACTTGGCTGCTCTTGCTTGGGCTTAGAGATGGGACGAGCGAGCCTGCGGGCCACCTCGCAGATGTGGCGCTTGGGGACGTGCCACAGCTCACCTTATCGACTGGTGATCAAGGAGCCTTCATTCTCATGCCAGACCACGTCACGACTCACGCCGAGATGGTCGCCTGGATGACCCAGGAATTGCCGAAGCTCACGGCAGGGATAACCGCCAAGCCGCATGGTGGGTAGGTCCGCCGTCCGTGCCACACGCGAGCTATCTCACCGCGCAGGCGCACGATACCGCGCGAGGTATGCCCCGCTCCTACGGGGAAAGCTTCACAACGTCCTCGCTCTCGTCTGCGTCGTCCTGCTATCGACAGGAAGACCAATTGATTTGTCCTTCACATTGCTGAGCAGGTCAGACGGAACGCGGACACGAAGATAGAAGACGCCGGACTTCGGGTCTTTCCAGGGAGAAGCCATCTTGAGAACCATGTGCACCGCCCGTGTGTACAAGTGGAGCAGCCTCAAAGCCTTGTGTTCTAACAAGCTCTTGATTTCTCAAGGAAAAGAATGGTGCTGCCAGAGAGGATCGAACTCTCGACCTCTCCCTTACCAAGGGCTTACTGCCGCCACCTAAGAGCTTCATCTTATTGCGCTTTCCTCTTTGCTTTTTTCCGTTCCACGGATTTTCCAAGCTTTTCCAATTTGTCCGTCTTGGCAGGGGCGAGGCTCGGCAGAAGCTGCGCCTTCTGCGCCTCCTCACTCGTCACGGCATGACGATAGCGGGCGGCCGACTTGGCATCTTTCCAGGTACCCGTGTCTGTGAGCCCTTTCGTGTCGAGCCCGGCATAGCGGGTCATCCATGTGCCGTAGGTATGCCGGAAGATGTGGAAGCCAACTCTAGGCGGCAGCGGCACCTTCGCCGCCTTAAAAGCCTTCTTGAGCTTCGTGTAGAGGGCCCCGCTCTTGTGGTAGCGAAAAACATATCCTTCCCGGTCCAGTCCACACGGATGCTCCTTCAGGGCCTCCACCAAGACAGGCGGCAGGAAGACGGGTCTTGGCTCGCCGTTCTTTGTGTCCGGCACGTATGCGAAGCTTTCGTTTAGACGAACCATGCCGATATCAAGAGAAAGACCTTCTTCAAGGCGCAAGCCAGTATAGCACAGAAGCAATAGAAAGGTAGCAAACTCCTTATCTTTCTTGTATGCTTCTGCGAATATTCTTTCAGCTTGTTCGGGCCAAAGCCAATGAGTGCGCTTCTTTCCATCGGCTCCTTTGGGGCGCTTGATTGTGAATTCTATACCCGCCCGTTTCAGGATGGCTGACATGGGCGTGTAGACTTGCCGATTGCGGGTGGCGTTGCCGGCGTTCGGGTAAATCTCATCAGCCGCCTTATCGATAGCCGCTTGGTCGATCTTGGCGAGAGGCGTTTGTTTGAAATGGTCCTTGAGAGCCTGCATGAACCGGTCATCGCCCCCGGCCTTGAGGTAGGCCAGCGCCGCATCCGCGAATGTCGGCCCGCCCTCTACAGCGAATGTCCCGGCCTCGATTTCTCGTTCGATCTTCTTGAGGACCTTTCGAGCCGTCGCCTTGTCAGGAGTTCCTGTAGTTCGGTCAACGTATTGCCCGAGGTAGGTGCCACGTACCGAGTAGTTCGTTGATTTGCCCGCGCGCGGCGGTTTGAGTTCGAGGGGCAGGGCAGTGCGCTACAGAGTAATGTGAAATGGTCTTCGGTGAAGAGCTTGGTTCGGCCGGCCTGCCGATAGAACTCTTGGTTCCTCGGCAGCGACTTGAGGAAGTCCCTAAGCCACCGCTCGCTTTTGTGAAGCCTCTCGGCCACGTCTTTCATGGTCAGGAGCTTCCCCATCTACCCCTCCTCCCTGAGGATGTGGGAGGCTTTGCGGCTCTCCACGAAGGCTAGTGATCCGAGGCGGGCGGGGCACGATCCCCGCATTGTGTCGTTCCTGGCGAGGGCCAAAGCGCCGACCTGTCGAACGCCTACGCTCCGCTGGACCCCTTCTCGGGTTTTCCCCTTCAAACGGAAGCCGTTTCCTACCGGGGCACACCTCGGATCACTATTCTGGATGCCCCTCTCAGCCATTGTTCTCTCCTTGGGATGGAAGGACGCAGCTGGCGGGTGCCGGCTGGGCCTCGCGGCGGCATTTTGTAACAAATACCAAGTGGGAACGAAGGGCATAACGACATGCCTTCCCTTGCGAATATCTTGATCGCCTGCCACCATGCCATTCCTTAGACTATTTGCTGCGCAATGATCCTTCGTGGTTTCCGCTTCAAGCTGGCTCCGAGCGGCGAACAGGAAAACCTGTTCCGGCAATTCGCGGGCGTGTGCCGTCTCGTCTACAATCTGGCGCTTGAACAGCGGCGCGATTTTTGGCGGCAGTTTCAACGCCAGACTGGACAACAGCTCAACTACGTGAGGCAGGCGCGCGAATTGACCGCGTTGCGCGCCGAATACGACTGGATGGCCGCTGTCTCGCAAACTTGCCAGCAACAGGCGCTGCGCGATCTCGACAGAGCTTTCACCAACTTCTTCATGGGTATTGCCCGCTATCCTTCGCCACGCCGCAAAAGCGTCAACGACAGTTTTCGCTTTCAGGGCCGCGAGGTCGAGGTCAAAAAGCTCAATGCCAAGTGGTCCGCCGTGCGGCTGCCAAAGATCGGCTGGGTGAAGTTCCGCGATACGCGCCCCATGCGCGGCGTCTGCAAGAACGCTACCATCTCGCTTGATGCGCTCGGCTGGCATATCTCCTTTGCCTGCGAGATCGAGAATACCGCGCCAGCCAATCGCCGCCCGCCTGTCGGCATTGATCGCGGCGTGGCGAACACGCTGGCGCTGTCTACCGGCGAGCGTATTTCCGTCCCCCGCTCGCTTGAAGCCATCGAGCGGCGCTGCCGTGCCGCGCAGCGCGTCGCTTCGCGACGTAAGCGAGGCTCCATCCGGCGCGCCAAAGCGCTGCGCCGGGCCGCCCAACTTTCTGCTCGACGCGCCCGTATTCGCCGCGACTGGCACCACAAAGCCGCGCTGGGCATATCCCGGCGCTTTGGAGCCGTGGTCCTCGAAGACCTCAACATCAAAAACATGACGGCCTCGGCCCGAGGCACGATTGACGCGCCGGGCAGCAGGGTCCGGCAGAAGGCGGGGCTGAACCGCTCCATCCTTGACCAGGGCTGGTTCGGCTTCGAGATAATCCTGGCCTACAAGCTCGACGAACGCGGGGGCTACCTGCTGAAGGCCGATCCCGCCTATACCTCGCAGACCTGCTCGGAATGCGGAACCGTGGACAGGCAAAGCTGCGAAAGCCAAGCGGTCTTTGCCTGTCAGCATTGCGGTTTCCGCGCCCATGCCGACCACAACGCTGCGATCAACATTTTGCGCCGGAACACGGCGTCTATGCGCATGGAGGAAGGGCATCGGCTCTCCAGTGAAGTGCGAACTGGAAGCGGAATTACTCCCGCCGAAAATCCCCCGGCTGCAGCCGAGGGAAGATGTTAAGCCTTGCCTCCCTGGTTGCGGAGGGTGGCGTCGACTGGAAGTGGGCCGTAAAATTCTCTGTACCGCTTCAGTTCATTGGTTTGCGCCACGCCGATCTCACCCAACGAGCGCAGCCCATCCTTTATAGAGCGAATCTTACGTTCAGCCTCGGCTAGTGCCTTCTCTGCGGCTTCCTTGGCGGTGCGTTCGGCTGCAAGATGTGCTTCCACGGCAGTCAACGCCGCCATGTGCTCATCGTACCGGACCATGCCGCATCCGGCTCGGCTCTCCGGGTCTTCGCCCTGCTCGATGGCCTTCAGGAGGTTCGCGAGCTTTGCCCGATCCTCATCCCGCTCCTTCTCCAGCTCCGCAATGCGGGCGGAAAGTGAGGCGTTCTCCTCGGAGAGGAGCTGCATCGCCGCAGCATTTTGGTTCTTGCGCTCCGTCAGCTCCGCAATGCGGGCTTCTGCGGCTTCAGCAGCATCGCACCATTCAACAGCCTCTCTTGCAAGGCGTGCGTTGTTTGCCTGCAATGGCCGCACGAAGGTAAGGATGCGTGAAAGCGCCATCCAGCAGGCGACCATAGAGCATTGGCAGGCATTCGGGCTGCCGGACACCCTGGTGGCGGCAATCCCGAACCAGAAAGCCTTCGGACAGCCTGGGCTCTACCGGGGACTGTTCGATCTGCTTGTCATCGGCGGGCGGGTGATCATCGGTCTCATCGAGCTCAAGACCGAAGAGGGCGTCTTGAGACCTGATCAGAAGCACTTCCGGAGCCTGCTGATCGCCAACGGAATTTCCCATGCGATCACCTATGGCCGGGACGAGCCGATCAGGGTCCTCGAGGAATGGGGCGTTGTCCGCAAGCAGGTGAGGGCGGCTGTATGAGCATCCTCCGCCGGCGCCGCACGCGCAACTTCACCATCGTCGAGAACGAGGTGTTCAGCGATGAGAGCCTATCAGACATATCTTCCCCAGACAAAACGCTGGGTTGTCCGCGCACGCAAGAAGGAAGCCCGCGAGAACCCACTTTTCCCGCGGTACCTGTTCATCGGGTTGCGCTCGAATCAGGATTTTTACAAGCTCCGCGGCGTCGATGGCGTCGAGGGTGTGGTCAGGGATGGTCATGGTGTGCCCGCTCGCATCCCGGCGTCAGAGGACAAGCCTCACCCGCTCGCACGGCTTCTCGATCGTGAGCTAGCAGGCGAGTTCGACTTCACCCGGTTGCCTGATGTTGGCCCTCAGTATGTGCCAGGTGAGGCCGTTCGCTTAAGTGTCGGTGCATTCGCAGATCTGACAGCCCGCGTCGTCTCCATGCTCTCGAAGGGTAGGGTGGAGGTGCTGCTCGACTTCATGGGCAGAGGGGCGAGGGTGCGGGTGAGAGCGACTGATCTTCAGTCACTAGGGGCGGTAGAGATCTTCCCCCAACCGAGAAAGCAATGTGCTGGTCGCGTGTCATAGGCCAGCGCAAGTTCCTAGGGTTGTCCACGTCCAATGTTCGCCGTATTCTGAGGTGCTGGCCTGGAGGAATACATATGACCAGCACGCTTCCAAAACCCCATGCTGCCTTTGTTGAGAAGGCTTGTGAAATCCTCTCCAAGGATACCCGTATCCATACAATTCTTGCTGGCGGCTCGATGATCCATGGCGGGATGGACGAGTTTTCGGATCTCGATTTCGTCATTGTTGTCGACGACGAACATTACTCGGAGGTCCTTGCTTCAAGGATGGACATCGCCCGCGACCTCGGCTCTCTCTTGAGTGCTTTCACGGGCGAGCATGTGGGCGAACCCCGTCTTCTAATTTGCCTTTATGAGCCAGGCCTTCTTCACGTTGATCTGAAGTTCGTCACCAAGACGGATTTAGATAGGCGCATCGAACGGCCTGTTATTCTCTGGTCGCGCGACAAAGTTCTCGCTGAGGAGAGGCTGGCACGGGCTGAGATCTCTTGGCCGAACTTAGATCCCGATTGGTTTGAAGCACGGGCTTGGATATGGTTGCACTATGGCGCAGCGAGAGCCTTGAGAGGTGAACTCTTCGAAGCCATTGGCATGCTGGCCTTTTTCAGGGAGCAAGTTCTTGGTCCAATGCTACACCGCCGCGCAGGGCGCCCGCAGAGAGGCGTGCGGCGAGTTGAAGCCTATGGACTTGATGCTGAGGGACGGCTCGCGAAAACGGTTGCCGGCAATGATTTGGCGTCGGTCAAAGCCAGCTTGGTGGCTGCCATCGACCTCTATCTCGACTTGCGTGAAGACGCTCCACCTAAGCACGTGGTGAAGGGCATGCCACACGCTCTCCTTGAGTATATTAAGCAGGCTTAGCCCGAAGCGGCCATTTGGGTTACGTCGTTCCCGGCAGGCGTTAGGCTTCGTGCTCACGATGCGACTTTGCCTCGGTTGATAACTGTGCGGAGGGGCCAGGGTTGGGGATAAACGATACGAGAGTCTTGCAACCCCTCAAGGTCTGCGCTAGTTATATCGGAACGAAGCACTCTCGGTGAGTTTCACCCGGAGTGCGTTAGCTTTAGATGACCCGCTGTTGAGCCTCTGCTCCAGCGGGCTTTTTCGTGCCCGAATGCCCTCACGCAAATCCTACATCCGTTCCGATGATGGAGCAGTCATGGTTGAGATCAGCCCCTGCATCTATGTCGAGAGACAATGGGCAGAGCGGCAAGGGCTGTTGAGGTAGGGCAGAGAGGCTTTGCTTTACCGGTGCAGGGCCAAGAACAGAAGCACTCCGAAGATGCTAATGGCGACGACCGCCGCCCAGGCAACCCAAAGCCGCCAGCCTCTAGTCGGCAGGTCTCCGAACATGGGCCTCTCCTCGAAGGCCAGATCGTAGGCTGCCAATGTGCTCGGAATGAGCTAGGTTAGCTGTGCATGCAACGCGGGCTTACTGTCTCCGGATCCACGCCACCTCATTAGCGTGGCGCCACCCTTTGCGGAACATTCTGTACCCGAGCCAGATCACAATCAGCATGATCACGCCGACGATCCAGCTTTCGCTGATGGCCCAGATAATTGCGAGAGGTCCGAGGACGAAAGGCGCGGCCCAGATGGGGAAGTACCAGCTCAGGTTTGACCACAGGGCGCCTTCCATCTTGCGTTGCCCTTTATATGCTCCGCAGCCGACGCAAACGGTCGCGCCTTCGTTGATTTGCGTGCGGCAGAACGGACAGTGTTCTGATTGGTGAGCGGTTTCTTGGTTCATGTTGCCCCCTTAGGTCTTCGCGAAAAGCGGCCCTCTATTTGGTCCGCATAACTCTCCAATACTCACGGTGGGTTAACGATTGACGATCCGCGAAGGCCCAAACCCTACATCCGAGACGATGACGTCGCCATGGTTGAGACCCGTCCTCATGAGTACATGAATGGGGATGCGGCGATGACGTTAGGTCAGTTGAGGCAACAGCAAAGAAGTAATCGAGGATGCAACCTTGGTTACAACGCGCTCCGGGATAAACACGGCAAACAACAAGAATAACAGTACTACTTTTATTGCTCGCTGCATATAGCTCAACATTGACAGTGCGAAGGCCGCGCAGCCGAACAAGAAACTATTAAAATCGTAGTACGGCTGTAACTTTACTAAGGCGTACGCAGCGAATGCTATCACTATGCTACGTACAAGACGGGCGCCAGCGCTTATCCGGAGATGATAGAATTCTTCATTGGTCACTTTTCAAACTCATGCGAGCGGGTCGTTACTTCGGCAAGCATGTAATGAATGCGTGATTTTTCAGTAAAGAGAATGAAGAAGCCACAGATAAGGTGGAGAGTTCGACACGGCAGACGGACAAGGCTTTGGCCCGTAAGGCGAGGGCGGCGAGTGGGAGTGGGCTTACCGTATGGGAGCCGGCGAGAACCACGGTAGCCCGAACCGAGCCGGGGTGGGTGGCGAGTGGTCTAGTCCGTGTCGGAGCTTGTTGAGGATGACTTTCAGCGGACGCCGTACTTGATGGCCCAGATGCATAGCCCACAGCCGACGATGACAGCGAGCCAGTTCAGCGCCCAGTTCAACAATAGCTTCCTAGTTGCTGCTGCGGTCAGTGGCTTTTGATTGTTATCGGGCAATTCTGTTGGCATGGCAGATCTCCAAAGCCCAATGAGCTTTAAGACGCACATGCGCCCAAAAGGGCAGCGACTGACTAAGGAGCCTCTGACCCAACGACAATAGCGCAACAATGAGGCTTTTGCAGGATCTTCATCACGAGCTTGGCTTCGAGCCCGGGCTCAGTCTCTCGCCTCCGGTACAGTCTCAATGTCGTCGGCGGCGAATGCCGCTTCCTGGACGGCGGAGTTGTCGAACCAACGGCAGATGACCCAGTCACCCTCAATTCCGATGACTTGCATCTGCTGGGCAAACCGCGCCTTGAGCCGCACGGTATCGCCAATGCTGACCTGCATAGGTTAATGGCCAGGGCTAATGAGAAGCAGCCCACAGTAGGGATAGTCCGAGCACCCCCAGGACTGAGACGCCGAAGTAGGATGCCCAGACTTGCCACTGCCACCGGCGTATATCGCTGAACATGACATCTTCCTCCAAAGGACGATCATGTGCTCACAATGTGCTCAGAATGAGCCCAGCCTGTCGTAGATGCCTAAGCCTTTAGACTGTCTCACCCGCAACAGAGAGCACGACGCCAAGCGCAGGGCAGAGAAGCCGTGGAGGGCTTGGTATAAGACGCCTGACTGGTTCCGCATCCGATCCAAGCGCCTGAGGGATGAGCCTCTCTGCCGGATGTGCAAGGCAGAGGGCCGCATCACCCCCGGTCGGATCGTCGACCACATCAAACGCCATGAAGGCAGGCGCGATCTGTTCTTCGACTACGCCAACACCCAAACCCTCTGCGAGTCTCACCACAACAGGGACAAGCAGAGAGAGGAGCGAGGGCGCTTCCAGGCTTTAGGTGAGGATGGGTGGCCCCTCTAATTGAAGATCCGCAGAACTTCATCTGACAACATTCTGCGGGATATGAAGACTTCGCTTTGGGTCTCATAGTCAACAGGTAGCCATGCAATGGATCCAGTCTGGTTGCAGACGACCTGCCGCGGCATGTAAGGAACGCGTCCATCCTTCCACGAATATGCGTCTGCCTCCTGCTCTGGCCCGTCGCCATACCTACCAAGGAATATAGTCGGCTTATGGCGGTCCTGTGCGATTTGGAATTTTGCCAATGGAATGCGGATCAGCTCGAAACGTCGGTGTAAAGCTTTAATCTCCTCGCTTTCGCGATTCGATGAACGTAAGAGTTCATACATGCTTAGGATCCAGTATCGGGATAGTGTGTATTGGATCTCAAGACTAAAGTTGGGCTCATCTTCTTGCGGCCTAGACATTGCAGCTAATGTCTCTGCTTCAACGGCGCGTAGTAGCAGGTCCATCCGCCCATCGGGTTGCATGAACATCATCTGATACGGGTTTGAGCCGCGGCCGAGCTGGAAAGAAACTCGGACCCATTTTTCATGAAGCTCTTGTTGTGCGGCTAGAGCTTGCAGGAAGGCAGTTTCTAAGCGCGCTCGAACCGACACAGGCAGACCTCATTGTTTCGAAGTTAGGCATTGTGGGGTGGGGGGATGTCGAAAGTCTAGAGCCTTTCCGCCTTGGACCGGCGCCCCAAGTCAAACGCGAAATCCCGCAGGTTTTCAGAAAAAGTTCCATGGGTAAGAGAGGGCCTCGGCCAAAGCTCGCATCGCTGAAGCAGCTCGAGGGGAACCCGGGCAAGCGAGCGATTGACGTCATCGGGCTGGAGGCCACTGGCGAGGCCTTCGCCCCGGAACACCTGCACGATGATGCACAGGCCTGCATCGAGATGGTCAAGCGGTCGATGCCGCCGAAGACCTACGCCACCGTCGACACGTTCGCCCTCTCTGCCTTCGCTACGGCCTGGGCGTGGCACAAGAGGGCGACCCACGAGATGAACGCCCCGGATTTCGCCCCCATCGTGGAAGGCAGCAAGGGCCAGAAGCAACCGAACCCATGGTTCAAGATGCTGAAGGCCATGTCCGAGGAGATGAGGACGTGGGGCGACCGCCTCGGACTGGATCCAAAGGCAAGAGCCGCACTCAAACTCCCGGACGAAAAGCCTCGATCCAAATTCGACGGCCTGATCGGGCAGCCCGCGTCATCGCCTTCATCGAGTGCCTCATCGTCCCCAGCGGCGAAGGGCAGGGCGGTCCGGATCGGCGGCATCCAGGCCTTCGAGATCGAGATCCGTGACGAGCGCGGCCGCTCCTGGCGCCCGGCCAAGACGGTGCCGGCGCCGCAGCTCGAGGCCGAGATTACCGACCTGACGCCCGGGGTGTATTCGTTCCGGGTGCGGGCACTCTATGCCAACCTGCCGCCGTCGCGCTGGACGGAAGCCGCCAATATCAGCCTGACTGGGCTGGTGGCACCGCCGGCGACCGTCGACAACTTCCAGATCGCGGTGATCGGCGATGTCGCCACCCTGACTTGGGACGCGATCCCGGCCGCCAACATCAAGCAGTACCAGATCCGCTTCGCGCCGGTGCTGTCCGGCGCCACCTGGGGTGCGGCGACGATCCTGCGCTCCAATGCCCAGGGCACACAGGTGCAGGTGCCGGCGATGGTCGGCACTTACCTGATCAAGGCCATCACGCATCAGGGCATCTGGGCGGCCAACCCGGCCATGATCGTCACCGACATCGCCGGTCTGGCCAACATGAACGTGGTCGAGACCCGGACCGAGAGCCCGGCCTTCCCGGGCGTGAAGACGGACGTATTCCTGGAGCCGTCCCGGGGCGGGCTGATGCTGATGCCGCTAGGCGATGTGTTTGCCCCGGCGGATTGGTTCGCGCCCTCCGACTTCTTCCTGCGCGCGGAGGGGTTGGCGACCGAAGGGACTTATGCCTTCTCCAGCAGGGTCGATCTCGGCAACGTCTACACCTCGCGTGTGACGGCGTCCGTGGACGCCTATGGCGAGCTCCTGACGAGCGACTTCTTCGCCTTCAGGGACTTCTTCGCCCAGGCCGAGTACTTCGGGATCAGTGCCGACGATTGGGATGTGACCGTCGAGGTGCGCACCACCCGGGATGATCCTTCCAATCCGGCCGGTTGGTCGGGATGGGCGCCGCTGGTGGTCGGGGACTACACGGCGCGGGCCTTCCTGTTCCGGGCCCGTCTGTCGGCCAGCCGCTTCGGCCTGACGCCTGTGCTGCGCGGGCTGTCGGTGACCGTCGACATGCCCGACCGGGTCGAGGCGGGACAGGACATTGTCGTCCCGGCCGGCGGGATCACTGTCGCCTTCAACCCGCCGTTCAAGAGCCTGCTCGGTCTTTCGACAGCAACCCAGGATCTCGAGCCCGGTGACCGGGCCGTCATCACGGCCAAAACGGCATCGGGCTTCACCATCCAGTTCAAGGACGCCTCCGGGACCGGCGTGGTCCGGACGTTCGACTATCTCGCGAAAGGCTACGGAAGGATCACTTCATGACACAAGCTGCCAATTACAGCGTCCCGCTGATCGGGCCGGTAAGTCCGACCACGATGGCGCAGCGCATCGACGACAGCTTCCAGGCGATGCTGACGCAGAACCGTGGCGCGACCCGCCCGGTCTATGCTCAGCCGGGCACGCTCTGGATCGACGCCGCCGTCAACACCGCATGGAAACTCAACATGTGGGACGGTGTTGATGACAACATGTTGTTGTCCGTCAACGTCAATACCGGGGCGGTCACACTGCCGGTGGTCACGATCGGCAATGCCACAGCCGACGGACACGCGCTGAACCGGGTGACGGCCGACAACCGCTATGCGCAACTGGCCGGAGCGGCGTTCACCGGGCCGGTGACCTTCAGCGTCGCGGCGACGGTCTCGTATGCCGGGGCGGTCACCTACAACGCTCAGGCGACGTTCAACAGCACGATGGTCGCATCGAACCGGTTCGACATGTCGCGCGACAGTGCCGACTCGTTCCGCATCAACCGGTCCGGCTCGGACGGCTCCATTGCGATCTGGCAGAAGGCCGGAACGACGGTGGGCTCCATCTCGATCACGAGCACCAACACCAACTATGCTACGACCTCGGACAAGCGCCTGAAGGACGATCCGACCCCGCTGGGCGACGTGAGCGCGATCATCGATGCGCTGGAGCCGGTCTCCTATCGCTGGAACCATGTCCCGGGCGATCTCACGGGCGTCGGCTTCCTGGCACAGGATCTCCATCAGGTCGTGCCGGCCGCAGTGGCGGTTGGTGACAGCCGGCCGGATGGGCCTCCGGGTGATGAGGACTTCATAGGCTGGGGCGTCGATGCGTCCGCGCTCATTCCGTATCTGGTCGCGGAGATCAAGAACCTGCGCACTCGCGTGGCTGCCCTGGAAGGATTGCAAGCATGACGACACCTGCGGACCGCTTTATGCGCCGGGCTTTTCACTTGGCGGAAATGCCCGTTGAGGCTGGGGACCAGGACCGAGACGGCGACCTGAACACCCTCCTGGCCGACTACCGGGCTGAGTTTGGGGACGGCCCGAACGCCGCGGCCGACTGGAAGGCCTTCCTGGACGCGGTCGAGGCCCGGATTCGCCACGAGCGTGAGCCGGATCTCGAAGATCCTGGCTCGGCCGCCGCTATGGTGATGCGGGCCGTGCATGCGGCGCTGGACGAACACAGTTGATCCGCCCGGCGCTGTCAGCGGACGATGGTCGCCCTGGTCGAAGAGAAGGCTTGTCAGATACCTCGGCCAGGGCGTGAACGACAGGAGGTCGCAGTCACACGATAAGCACTGCAGCCCAAATCACAACTTCCCTGAAGTCTTATCCCGTTCGAGGGAAGAATTGGTCGCGCCGCCTTATGGTAGTCGCGTGAGTATCTTCTGTACCATCACTCTTTATAGCATGGCTTAAGGCCCCGCTCACCAAGCGGGGCCTTTTCTCATTCACATCACGAGGGTTTCCATGACTGTCGAGAACTTCGACGGGCTGCTTTCGCATGTCCTGAATGACGAGGGTGGATGGGCTAACCATCCCGCCGATCCGGGCGGAGCCACCATGAAGGGGGTCACCCAGCGGGTTTACACCGCTTGGCGCAAGGCGCAGGGCCTGCCGGATCAATCCGTCCGCTACATTTCCAATAGCGAGCTGAAGGCGATCTATCGGCAGAACTACTGGAATGTCGTGCGGGGCGACGATCTGCCTTCAGGGCTCGATTATCCGACCTTTGATGGTGGCGTGAATTCGGGGCCGCCGCGTGGCACCAAATGGTTGCAGGGTGCCCTCGGTGTGAAAGCTGACGGCGTTGTCGGCATCGCGACCTTGCAGGCAGCGCGCAGTGCCCCTGATAAGGCCGCAGTGGCCCGGAAAGCCTGTGCACTGCGCCGCTCCTTCCTGCGCGGCCTGAAGACGTTCTCGACCTTCGGCAAGGGCTGGATGCGGCGGGTAGCGGGAGTTGAGGCGCATTCCGTTGCCCTGGCGCTTGCAGCCGCAGGATTGTCCGGCGCCGCCCTTGCGAACAAGCTCGAGGAATACGGCGCCCGGAACGAAGCCAAATCCAAAACCGAGGCCGGCAAGGCCACCGGCGCCGGGTCTGGAGCGGCCGGCGCCGGCGCGGTGACGACGCAGCCAGACGTCACTGGCCTCGACACCACTGGCCTGGTTGCCCTGGGCATTGCGACCGTTGTGCTGGTCGTCGTCGCCCTCGTCCTCTGGCGCAACGCCCGGGCCGAGCATGAGGTCGCCAAGGCCTATGCCGCCAAGGCGCGCGAGATTGCCGCCGCCTGATCTTCCCCTCTCAATATAGGAGCCTCTCATGGACTGGAATCTGCTCATCACTAACCTGCTGACCGCGGTGGTCACGATCATCGTGGCTCTGATCCCGGTCGCTGTTCCGATCGTGCTTAACCGGCTCTTCGACAAGTGGGGCGCCGTGGCGGATACGGAACGGCGCAAGGCACTCACCACGGCCATTGTCAACGGCTTGATCCAGTCGCTCGATACCCGCGGCATCAAGAAGGACCAACCCCTCACGTCGGAGGAAAAACTCGGCACGATTGCCGATGCGGCGGATTATGCGGCGAAAACTGTCCCGCAAACGATCAAGAAACTCGGCGTCCGTGAGGAGAATCTGATCGAGCTTGCCCGGTCACATCTGCCACAGGTGCTCGGTACCTTCGGGCCGGCTGGTGCCCTGATCGGAGCCGTAGGTGCGGCTGTGCTCGACGCGGTTGACGGCAAGCAGGCCAAGCAGGGGAGGGGGTAGCGATGTCGAGGAGCCCCGCAGCTTATCCGGATCGCCTCGTTGAATGGCTCTTTGCGAGCATGATGGTGGCATGGGGAGCCTGGCTCCTCGTGCCGCAATGGCAGACGTTCGTCTGGCCTCAGTACGATGCTCTGCGGGCCATCGCCCCCGAACCCGTCTGGGGCGTGTGGTCGGTTGCAGTCGGCGTCGTCCGCATGGCGGCCCTGTTCATCAACGGGTCGTGGCGACGAACACCGCTCTTGCGGCTCATCGGGTCGTCCCTCGGGATGATCTGGTGGCTGGTCCTGATCTATCTCTTCCTGCTCTCCCCGCAGGGCAATCCTCCGGCCGGGTATGCATTCTACCCCGTCTTCGTTGTCTTTGAGGGCATCTCATGCTGGCGTTCGGCGGCCGATGCCTTCCATTCCAAAGCCTTCTCAGCGCCTCGCTTGCCCCGGCTCCTGAGAAGGCCAGTCGCGGCCGAGGGCGCTGCTCATGACGGCATCTGAAGCATTCCAGGGATTGGTGACGATCATCGGGGGCGGGGGGCTCGTCTCGGTCATTATCGCGTTCTTCAGTTTCAAGACCCAGGCTATGAAGGGGCGAGTGGCGGACCCGACTCCGATGGTGATTGCCGCAAGTTCTGGCGGCCCTCAGGCCAAGGACATGGAGCTTCTGACCCAGGCTCTCACCGGCCTGACGAGCGTGCTGCTCCGTCAGGTGGTCGTGATGGAGGAGGCTGCCGAACGGAAGGAGCGGGAGAGGGAACTGCGGATCCTGATCGAGGAGCTCAACAAGGGGCGGCCCGTAGGGTGAGCCTACTTGGCCGGATTCTCGACCGGCGACGACGCTAAGGCCGCTCCTCGACTCTGGCCCGAACGCACTTGCTAGGCCGTGAACCCATTAACCGGAAATGGCCGAAATGGGTGGCAAGCGGAAGTTCACTCGGCCTGAGCACAGACCATGAGGCCCTGTCGGGGCGACTACGTTTCCCCCAACGGCACCGTATTCTCAGTGGGTTATGAGGCGCGTGTGAGTCCAGGCGGCTGCCATGTCCCTTCACCCGCTGGCAACACCGAAGGCGGCGTTGTCTTCGGCCAGTAGAGCCGCATCACCAGATAGATCGGCCCGTTCGGAGCCGGCAGCCAGTTGGCTTCCTTGTCGGGGCCCGGCGACTTGTTCTGGATGTAGAGCGTCAGAGACCCATCCGGGTTGGTTTTCATGGCGGGCAGCATGGGCGAGTTGATCAGGTAGCGGTTGATCGGGTTTTCGATCAGGAGCTGGGACTTGCCGTCATACATCGTCAGCGACCAGAAAGCGTTCACGGGCGGCTGCTGACCGGCTGGGAACGTCAGCGTGTAGTTGTGCTTGCTGCCATCGAGCGTCTGGCCGTCGCTGTCGACACGCGTGAACGGATAGGTTGCTTCCTCCGGGTCGTTACCATAAATGCCGGCCTGAGCGGCGACGGCACGCTTCATCCAGTCGCCATTGTAGTGGGCGCTATCGCCAGGAAGCCCGCTAAGCCGCCAGCCGTTGATCGTCTTGCCGACATTGGCGACGGCCTCATCGACCTTCCGCTGGCCTTCCTTCATGCCAAGGCCGAACTCAAGTTTCTGCTCCAGTGGGAGGTCTTTGAAGTTGGAGGTCTTGCCGGGCCCAACGCCGATGCGTGCCAGCTTGGCGCGTATCTCCTTCTCATTATCCTGCGCAGGCGCGAATTGCAGCGCGAAGTCGAGATAATCGAAGAAGTTGGTCTTCACGAGCTCCTTGTCGATCTTGGGGAAGTCGATGGTTGGCGCGGCCGGTGGCGGCGTCTGCTTCAGATAGGCCGAGAGCATTTGCACCTTGTAGCCAGCCTGCACCTTCTTGACGTTATCGAGATCGTCCGGGCCGAAAAGCTGGGTGCGATAGCCCGCGAGGGAAAACTGCGTGCTCGAACGAAACACCTGCTTGATGCCGGCCGGGGTGTCGCCCTTCCAGTCGGGCCCGACCACCATGTAGTCGCCGGCCTCGCTCCCTGTGGCACGGGTGCCGATATAGCCGTAATTGTAGGTATTGCCGTCGCAGAGCATGACCGAGTAGTAGCGCTTCGGGTCGATTGCCGGCACCGAGAGCACCACCGGCTCCGCCCGCAAATCCAGCCACACGAAGGAATAGGGTGTGTCGCTGTTTGGCGTGACGATTGCAGTATCTTTGTAGGTGAAGACGTTAGGTTCGTTCTTGATCTGGTTGAACGGCGCCTTGAACTGCCCGGAAGTGCGATCGACCGCGTACTCGTACATGACGGCATAGTTCATCACGATAGGCAGGCCGTAGATGAAGCCTGCCTCGGCGATGTCCTTGGCCTCCAGGAGGTTGGGCCGTTCGGCCTTGTTCTGCGCCATGGCCGGGGTGAACTTCACATTCGTGGCAGCGAGGGCGGCTATCGCGGCAGAGCAAAGCAGATCGCGTTTCGTCAGCATCGGAACACTTCCTTCCGGTTCACGGCTTCTGGCCGAGCAGGCTATGGCTAAGGCCACCCTCGGATGTGAGGATGTCACGAGCACTGGCCTGACGCTAGCAAGAAAGGGCCCCGCCCGCGTGTAGTTTACTGTAGGCTCAGGGTAGGTGCTGGCCGTCTTCAGCCCTAGAGTGCGGTATCCGGAGGGATATTTCGGCCGCCGCCGTCCGAGCCGGGAAGCCGGGCCTTGCAGATCGTCGCCCGGGGCGAGCGGAAGGGCGCGGCCTAGAAATTGATCTGCCGCAGGTTGTAGATTTCTACAGAATCCTTACCCTGCAATTGCGTTGCTATATTCCTGCGCGGAGCGTCCATGCGACGCCTATCCGACAGAGGCAGGGTGGAGATCCCGCATTGCCGCGGCTTGCGGGTGAAGCGTCTGGAGCAATTCAGCCCTGTGCCGGTCTCGACCAGACCGGCCCGCGCTCACACTAAGTCTGGGACTCTTCCTGAAGTGAGGCGTTCTCCGCCCTATGCTTATCAACAGCAGTGATAGCATTACGGGCTGCCCCAAGGCAGGAAGTCCAGTCGACATGCCGGCCGAGGTAGGGCTTCATCTGCTCAAAGATAGCCTTGGCTGCGGCTTCTTCCTCGGCAGTGCAGAATTCTCGGGTGCTCATCATTACGCTCACGTCAGTAGGGCGGGTGCAGTACGTGCAACGATATGGCATATAGCATTTGCGGTAAACCGGCCTCAGGCTCTGATACTGCGTCTCGCTGATGAACCGCCGGAAAGCTACTGTTGTGCTCGCCCAAGCGATAGGCTCCCCCATCTACTCCCCCTTCTGTTCTTTGGGGGAGAGGGAAGGGGTGAGGGCGTCTGTCACGTTGTGACACCGCGCCGGAAGGGCTTCGCCCCTCGACCGCTCCGCGTTCTCGCCCTTCGGGTTCTCGTCGCTGACGCGGAGGGTGGCGTCGATCATGGCCTGATAAGCAGAACTGAAGCCGCACCATGCACCCTCGCTCGACTCCTCAAAGCGGTCATAGGCTGCATAGGCAGCATCTACCATGTGCTTTGTCGGCTTCCGCATGGCCTCAATGGCGGCCCTGGCCTCATCTAGGTATGGCTGTCGGGCTCTTGGGTAGAGTTCCTCGAAGGGGACCGGCTCACTTTGCCCCCGGCGCCGCCTCTCATAGATCGCGGCAGCAACGTTATTGACCATCTCACTCATCCTCTCCTCCCGTATCTTTGGGGGAGAGGGAGGCGCAATCTTTGAACGCGCCCCGCCACCTGGTCAGCCCATTCCTTTTACCGGTTGGCGCTGTGGGGATCGAGGTCTTATGCCACTTCGTGAGCCTGCCGCACCGCGAGCACTGGAGCCGGACATGTGTGGTCCGAGAGCCTTCCCATGCTTGATTGAGGCTATCGTGATGGCCGCCCGTGATTTCACACGCTGCCTGTCGCAGTCGTTTGACTATGCCGCCCATCTCATTCCCCTCCCAGAACAAGAAAGGGAAGGGCGGAGAAGGCGCGAACGGAAAGTGAATCCGCTCCACGGATTTTCCACGACTCTGCGCGGCGTGTTCGCGTCACGTTCTGCCGCAAATTGCCGTTTGAGCGCGGTGCTGAGATGGGGGAGAAATCGCCAAAAACCCTTGTGGCACAAGGGTTAGGGAATGGTGCTGCCAGAGAGGATCGAACTCTCGACCTCTCCCTTACCAAGGGAGTGCTCTACCACTGAGCTACGGCAGCGTGCGTCGGGCGCGCCGGGTTACTGCCACAGGGCAGCGCCCGGCGCAAGGTTGAAGTTCAAATTTATTCCGCCGCGGCAGCCTTGGGCGCGAGGGGCAGGTCCAGGGCGGTCCAGACCTCGACCAAAGCCCGGGCGAGGGCGTCGATATGGGCGTCGGTGTGGAAGGGGCCGGGTGTGATGCGCAGGCGCTCCGTGCCGCGCGGGACCGTGGGGTAGTTGATCGGCTGGATATAGATGCCGTGCTTCTCCAAGAGGCGGTCCGAGGCGGCCTTGCAGGCCTCGGCATTGCCCACCATCACGGGCACGATGTGCGTGACCGTGTCGAGGAGCGGCAGGCCGGCGCCGGAGAGGACGGCCTTGGCCCGCGCCACCTGGCGCTGGTGCTTCTGCCGCTCGACCGTGGAGGCCTTCAGGTGGCGGACCGAGGCGGTCGCGGCCGCCGCGATGGCCGGCGGGAGGGCGGTCGTGAAGATGAAGCCCGGTGCGAAGCTGCGCACGGCGTCGATCACGGCCCGGGCGCCCGTGATGTAGCCGCCCATGACGCCGAAGGCCTTGCCCAGGGTGCCCTCGATCACGTCGAGGCGGTGCATGGCGCCCTCGCGCTCGGCGATGCCGCCCCCGCGGGGGCCGTACATACCCACCGCGTGGACCTCGTCGAGATAGGTCATGGCGCCGTAGCGCTCGGCCAGGTCGCAGATCGCGTGGATCGGCGAGATGTCCCCATCCATGGAATAGACGCTCTCGAAGGCGATGAGCTTGGGACGATCGCCGGCGGCCTGCAGGAGCTCTTCCAGGTGCGCGACGTCGTTGTGCCGGAAGATCGCCTTCTCGCAGCCGGACTGGCGCACGCCCTCGATCATCGAGTTGTGGTTGAGGGCGTCCGAGAGAATCAGGCAGTTCGGGATCAGCTTGGCGATGGTCGAGATGCCGGTCTGGTTGGACACGTAGCCGGACGTGAAGACCAGGGCCCCGTCCTTGCCGTGGAGGTCGGCGAGTTCCCTCTCGAGGCCCACGATGGCGTGGCTGTTGCCCGAGATGTTGCGGGTGCCTCCGGCGCCCGTGCCGATGCGCCAGGCGGTTTCCACCATGGCGCGGGTCACGTCCCGGTTCTGGCCCATGCCGAGATAATCGTTGGAGCACCAGACCGTGATGGGCCTCGGGCCGGCCGGGCTGTGCCAGACGGCGTCCGGATATCGGCCCGCAAGACGCTCGATATCGGCGAAGACCCGGTAGCGCCGCTCAGCCTGGAGGCGGTCGAGGGCCGACGTAAAGAACTTCTGATAATCCATCATCTCACCGGATGCAGCCATGCGAGCCGTCATCATGATGCCGCATGAACTAGACGACATTGATCCCAGTCAATACCGAGATGAGGAGATATTCCGGTTGAGGCCGGCTTGCGAAGCCTTTATTGGGTCGCGGCGACGATGGGTCGCGTGGAAAACATGACCGACGGTAAATCGCAGGACAGGGCCGAGCGCCTCAAGGCGGCCCTGAAGGAGAATCTGAAACGGCGCAAGGCCCAGGCCCGGGGGCGCAAGGTTGCCAGCGACCCCGGAACCCCTCATCCTGCGCCCGGTCAGGCCGACAAGCGCGACAAGCCGTCCGACTAGCCCTTTGGGGCCAGGGGCGGCATAGGTCGCAAAAGGGTCGCAACAAGGGGATCTTCATGGACCGCATTCGAATCCGGGGCGGCGCGCCTCTCACAGGCTCGATCCCGATCTCAGGTGCCAAGAACGCGGCCCTGCCTCTGATGATCGCCAGCCTCCTGACGGACGAGACGCTGGAACTCGGCAACGTGCCGCGCTTGGCCGACATCTCGTCGCTTCTGCGGATCATGAGCAATTTCGGCGTCGACCACATGATCGCGGGGCGGCGTCCGGGCGAATCGACCCAGACCGGCCAGACGATCCGCCTCACGGCGAAGTCCGTCATCGATACCTGCGCGCCCTATGAGCTCGTCTCCACCATGCGGGCGAGTTTCTGGGTCATCGCGCCCCTCCTGGCCCGGTTCGGACATTCCAAGGTCTCCATGCCGGGCGGCTGCGCCATCGGGACCCGGCCGGTGGACCTGCTCATCATGGCCCTGGCCAAGCTCGGCGCCGCCATCGAGATCGACGGCGGCTACGTGGTGGCGACCGCTCCGAAGGGCCTCCGGGGCGCAGAGATCGACTTCCCCAAGGTGACCGTCGGCGGCACGCATGTGGCGCTCATGGCCGCGACCCTCGCGCAGGGCACCACCGTGATCCGCAACGCCGCCCGGGAACCCGAGGTGGTGGATCTGGCCGAGTGCCTCGTGAAGATGGGCGCCAGGATCCAGGGCGCCGGCACGTCCGAGATCGTCGTGGAGGGCGTCGCCCGCCTCGGGGGCGCGAGCCACGAAGTGCTGCCGGACCGGATCGAGACCGGCACCTACGCCATGGCGGTGGCCATGACGGGCGGGGACATCGTCCTCGAGAACACCCGGCCGGAGCTCCTGCAATCCGCCCTCGACGTGCTGGGCCAGGCGGGCGCCGAGGTGACCCCGTCGCTCGGCGGCATCCGCGTCCGGCGCAACGGCAACGGCATCCAGCCGGTTGACGTGACCACCGACCCGTTTCCGGGCTTTCCCACCGACCTGCAGGCCCAGTTCATGGCGCTCATGACGCGGGCCAACGGCACGTCGCGCATCCGCGAGACCATCTTCGAGAACCGGTTCATGCACGTGCAGGAGCTGGCCCGCCTCGGCGCCCGGATCCGCCTCGACGGGGACAGCGCCTATGTGGAAGGGGTGCCGGCCCTCAAGGGCGCGCCCGTGATGGCGACGGACCTGCGTGCCTCAGTCTCCCTGGTGATCGGCGGCTTGGCGGCGGAAGGCGAGACCACGATTAACCGGGTCTACCATCTCGACCGGGGCTTCGAGGCCCTGGAGAGCAAGCTCGCGCGCTGCGGGGCCGAGATCGAGCGGCTGAGGGGCTGAGGAGGACGGAGAAAGCCGGGCCGGAGGTTGCGCTTGGCGCATGGGCTCTCTACCTAGCCGTCAAGGCTTCAGCAACAGGTTCAAGGCCCATGGATCTCCTGAAACTCGTCGCACTCGACCCGGACGACCTCACGGTCATCTCGATGCATCTCCAGGATGCCATCGTGCGCGTGGGCGACATCGCCTATCTGCCGAAGGAGCGCTGCTTCGCCATCGTGGCCCGCCGCTTCGACTGGGAGGCGGGCTCCGACACGCCGCCCCAGCGGCGCCTGACCGGCATGCATTTCCAGCAGGTCAAGGGCGTGCGCGTGCGCGGCATCGACCAGACGAACAAGGACGCGGTGCTCAACCTCCTGGCCATTTCGTTCGAGGAGAGCGATGCGCCGTCGGGCACGGCCACCTTGATCTTCGCCGAAGGCGGGGCCATTCAGGTCGACGTGGATTGCATCGAGATGCAGATGAAAGATCTAGGACCTGTCTGGGCGGCCGAGAACCGGCCGACGCACGACGAGACGCCGGCGGGGCCGGTCTGATGGCGCAGAGGCTCGATGCGCGGGATGCTGCATTCCCGCAGGCCTTCGCGACCCTGCTCGCCGCCAAGCGGGAGGTCTCGGAGGATGTGGACCAGGCTGTCCGCGCCATCATCGACGACGTGGTCGCCCGCGGCGACGACGCGCTGATCGACTACACGCGGCGCTTCGACCATCTCGATCTCGACCCCGGCGCCTTGCGGATCTCGGAGGCCGAGATCGACGCCGCCGAGGCGCAGTGTCCGCCGGAGACCCTCGAGGCCCTGGCGCTCGCGAAGGCCCGGATCGAAACCTATCACGGCGCCCAGCGCCCGCACGATTCGATGACCACCGACGCGGTGGGCGTGACGCTCGGCTGGCGCTGGACCGCGCTCGAATCCGTCGGCCTCTATGTGCCCGGCGGGCGCGCGAGCTATCCGTCCTCCGTCCTGATGAACGCGGTTCCGGCCAAGGTCGCGGGCGTGCCGCGCATCGCCATGGTGGTGCCGACCCCGCGGGGCGAGACGAACCCGCTCGTCCTCGCGGCCGCGCGGCTCGCGGGCGTGGACGAGATCTTCCGCGTCGGCGGCGCGCAGGCCGTGGCGGCTCTGGCCTACGGCACGGGCACGATCCGGCCCGTGAACAAGATCGTCGGCCCCGGCAACGCCTATGTGGCGGCCGCCAAGCGGCGGGTCTTCGGGCAGGTCGGCATCGACATGATCGCCGGTCCCTCGGAGGTGCTCGTCCTGGCCGACGAACATGCGAATCCGGATTGGGTCGCGGCCGATCTCCTGGCCCAGGCCGAGCACGATCCCGTCGCCCAGTCGATCCTCGTGACCGACAGCCCGGCCCTGGCGGACGCCGTGGAGGCCGCCGTCCTGCGCCAGCTCGAGACCCTGCCGAAGGCCGATATCGCGGGCGCGAGCTGGCGCGATTACGGGGCGATCATCCTGGTCGAGAGCCTCGACGACGCGATCCCGCTGGTGGACCGGCTCGCCCCCGAGCACCTGGAGATCGAGACCCAGGATCCGGAAGCCCTGGCGTCCAAAGTCCGCAATGCAGGCTCGATCTTCCTCGGCAGCCACACGCCGGAGGCCATCGGCGATTATGTGGGCGGGCCCAACCATGTCCTGCCCACGGCCCGCTCCGCCCGGTTCTCGTCCGGTCTCGGGGTGCTTGACTTCATGAAGCGGACCTCGATCCTGAAATGCGACCCGGGCGCGCTGCGGGCGCTCGGGCCGGCCGCCATCGCACTCGGACGGTCGGAGGGGCTGGAGGGGCATGCGCGATCGGTGGCGATCCGCCTGAACCTGTGACGGATCGGAGGTCGCATGGCGAGCGAAGCGAACGAGCGATGCCGGTTGGTCGCCGTCACGCTCGACGAGGCTTCCATCGGCCGGGGCAACCCGGACCAGGAGCATGAGCGCGCCATCGCGATCTACGACATCCTGGAAGAGAACTACTTCGCGCTGCCCCATTACGATGGGGGACCCTACCTGCTCCAGATCGGGCTCGTCGAAAAGAAGCTCTGCTTCGATGTCAGGGCCCAGGATGGGACGCCCCTCGTCACCCATCACCTCTCGCTGACGCCGTTCCGCCGGACGATCCGCGACTACCAGATGATCTGCGACAGCTATTACCGGGCGATCCGCGAGGCTTCGGCGGCGCAGATCGAGGCCATCGATATGGGGCGCCGGGGCCTGCACAACGAGGCCGCCGAACTCCTGATGAAGCGCCTCGACGGCAAGCTGATCCTCGATTTCGACACGGCGCGACGCATCTTCACGCTGATCTTCGCGCTGCACTGGAAAGGCTGACGGTGGCGGAGACGCGGCCCAAGCGGGTTCACTCCGTCCTGTTCGTCTGTGCCATGAACGCGGTGCGCTCCGCGATGGCGGAGGCCATCGCGCGCCACTATTTCGGCCAGTCGATCTATGTCCAGTCTGCCGGCGTGCGGAAGGGGGAGCCCGACAGCTTCACGGCCTCCATTCTCGACGAGATCGGCATCGACGGCAGCCGGCACAGGCCGCGCACCCTGCACGAGCTGGAGGAATGGGAGGGGCTGAATTTCGACCTCATCATCTCCCTCTCGCCGGAGGCCCACCATGCTGCCCTCGAGCTGACCCGCACGGTCGCGGCCGAAGTGGAATACTGGCCGACGCCGGACCCGACCCTCGTCCACGGTTCCCGCGAGCAGGTCCTCGATGCCTATCGTAACGTAAGAGACGGGCTGGCCCACCGCATCCGCCTGCGGCTGAAGCGGACCTCAGAAGCCCAGCGCCCGGATGAGGCTGAGGGTGCCTAGCCCGGCCGCGAGCCCCGCGAGCTCGATGCGGGTGAGCACCATGGTGACGATGCCGGCCGCGATGGCCACGAAGGCGGTCGGCCCGCTGTCGAGGCTCATGGGCAGGATGGTCGCCAGGATGATGGAGCCGGGCAGGGCGCGCAGGCCCCGTTCCATGCGCGGGGTGATTGCGACCCGGCTCATCACGGCCGCGCCTGCGATCCGGCACAGATAGGTCGCGAGCGCCATGGCGGCGATTGCGAGAGCGGAGCCCCAGGGACCCGCCGCAAGGGCCTCGAGACTGCTCATTCCATCAGCATCCCGGCTACGACGCCCGCCAGGGCTCCCGCGACGATGAAGAAATAGCCCGGTACGAATGCGTGGACCGCGACGGAGACGAGCCCGGCCACGAGCCAGGGCAGGGCGTGCCGGGCGCCCTTCCACAGGGGCACGAGCATGACGCTGAAGAAGATCGGCATGACGAGGTCGAGCCCGAAGCGCCGGGGCTCGGGAACGAGGGCGCCGGCGAAATAGCCCGCGAAGGTCGAGGCGAGCCACACGAGCCAGAGGGTCACTCCGCAGCCGAGCAGCAGCCCGGTGTCGCGCCCGCCCTCGCTCTGGTAGCGGGTGCTGATGAGCCAGCCGGCCTCGGTCACGAGAAAGAGGTTCAGGGCCGTGCGGGGCAGGGGCTCGTGCCTGAGCCAGGGCTGGAGGGTCGCCCCGAGCAGGATCATGCGCGCATTGACGACCGCCGTGACGGTCATGATCGCCAGGATCGTCGCGGGCGACCAGACCTTCTGCCAGATCTCGAGCCCCACCATCTGGGATGCGCCCGCATACACGAAGGCGCTCAGGCCCATGGTCTCGCCCAGCGTGAGCCCCTTCTGCGCGGCCGCCGTCCCGAACGCCATGGCGAACACGATGAAGCCCGGAAACGCCGGAAGGGCGGCGCGGGCACCCAGCTTGAGGCCGGAAACGGAAAAGGGCGGACGGAGTGCGGACATGGACCGTGACGGGGCTGGCGGTGCTGTGTGCCCGCCGGCTCCGCCCGCGTCAACCGGATCCTTCAGTTGAGAGCATTGGATCGAACCCAGGAGGACAGATCCGCTCCCGGGTCCGATGGTTCAGCCGGGCGTTAGGTCCCGGCTTCCTTGCGGCCTGCGCTACGCGCGAGCAGCCACCCGCCCGCGATCACGAACAGGGCCCCGATGACGGCAGCGCCGTAGAGCACCATCCCGACCGGCTTGAGATCGAGCGGCGGATGGCCCGGGTCGGGCAGGACGAGCTGAGGAAAGCCGCCGGCCAGCCAGCCCAGGATGACCGGATCCGTGACGATCATCTCGGCCGCGATGTAGCCAAGCAGTGCCGCGCCCGCCCAGACGAAGATGGGGAAGCGGGTGAGTAGGCTGGTGATCAGCGAGGCGCCGACCATGATGAGCGGAATCGACAGGAGCAGACCGAAGATGAACAGCTCCGGGTGGCCGCGTGAGGCGGCCGCGATGGCGACCACGTTGTCGAGGCTCATCACGGCATCCGCGATCGCAATGGTGCGCACGGCCTTCCAGAGCGACTCGCTGGCCTTCACCTCATGGCCGCCTTCGTCCTCGCCCTGGATCAGCTTGAGGGCGATCCAGAACAGCAGGAGGCCGCCGACGATGCGCAGGTAGGGCACGCCGAGAAGGTAGGAAATGACGAGCGCGAAGAGGATCCGGAGCCCGACCGCGACGCCGGCGCCGAGCACGATGCCGAGCTTGCGCTGGTGCGCCGGCAGCGAGCGGCAGGCCATGGCGATGACGACCGCATTGTCGCCCGAAAGCAGGATGTCGATCCAGATGACCTGAAGCAGGGACAGGAGAAATGTGCTTGAGAGAAAATAGTCCATGCGCCTGCCTTGGAGATCTTCTTGAATGCGTGACGAGGAATGCGGGTGCTTAGGTATATATGAGACGCCGGATTGCAAAGAACTAAATTGCCGAAAGTTCCGCCGACGCCGCCCGGGATCTCCGGATTGGCCGAAGGTCTTACGCCCAATAGGCTGGGCCGTAGGGTCAAAACCCTTGAAAACTTTGCCGGATTGGTTGATCCCGGGTCCCGGTTTGGGCACAAATCGAACGTGAAGAACAGGGGCGCCCCAAGAACGCGCCCCGTCGGGAGGCCGAATGTCCATGTCTCAGGGGGGCGGGCGGGACCGCCGCGGGCTGGTTCGCTCGCCGCAGAATCTCGCCGCCGGGTTGTCTCTGGTGTTTCTCGCCGCTCTGGCACTGTGGCTCACGCGGGGCCTGTCCCAAGGGCACCTGAACGCCATGGGGCCGGGCATGCTCCCGGACTGGCTGGCCTATGGGGTGGGCCTGTGCGGCCTCGCCCTCCTGGTCGCGGCCTTCGTCAAGGACGGCGAGCCGCTCGAGGCCTGGAGCCTGCGCGGCCCTCTCTTCGTGGTCGTGGCGATTCTCGCCTTCGCGGTGACGATCCGCCCCTTCAGCTTCGGGCCCATCTCCATCCCGGGCCTCGGCATGATCGTGGCAGGGCCGCTCGCCATCATCATCGGCGGCTATGCGGCTCCGGAGGCCCAGCTTCGGCCGCTCCTCGTCCTGGCCTTCGGCCTGACGCCATTCTGCATGGTGCTGTTCGGGGACCTTCTCAACCTGCCGATCCCGATCTTCCCTCAGAGCCTGGCCGGGCTCATGCCCGATGGTTGGTCGCAGAAGACCATCCTGCGGGTCCTGGCCGCCCTCATGGCCGTGGTCGCCGTGGTGATTCATTTCGCCGGCGGGCGCCGCAAGGACGGCCGGGACGGCAAGATCGACGTCGCGACACAGCCCGAGGAGATCTGAGATGGGCGATCTGGTCTCCAATCTGAGCCTCGGCTTCGGGGTCGCACTCTCGCTCCAGAATCTCGGGCTCGCCTTCCTCGGCTGCCTCGTGGGCACCCTCATCGGCGTTCTGCCGGGCGTCGGCCCCATCGCGACCATCGCGATGCTGCTCCCCATCACGTTCGGGCTCGATCCGGTCGGCGCCCTGATCATGCTGGCGGGCATCTATTACGGCGCGCAGTACGGCGGCTCGACCACCGCAATCCTGGTGAACATCCCGGGCGAGGCGACCTCCGTGGTCACCACTCTCGACGGCCACCAGATGGCGCGCCAGGGGCGCGCCGGCGTGGCGCTCGGCATCGCGGCCATCGGCTCGTTCTTTGCCGGCACGGTGGCGACCATCGTCATCGCGGCCCTCGGCGCGCCGCTCACGCGCCTCGCGCTCATCTTCGGCCCGGCGGAATATTTCTCGCTCATGGTCATGGGCCTGGTCTTCGCCGTGGTCCTGGCCCGCGGGTCGATCCTCAAGGCCATCGCGATGATCCTGGTCGGCGTCCTGCTCTCCACGGTCGGCCTCGACCTGGAGACGGGCGAGGAGCGCATGACCCTGGGGCTCCCGTTCCTGATCGACGGCATCGACTTCGCGGTGCTCGCCATGGGCGTCTTCGGCATCGCCGAGATCCTGCGCAACCTCGACCATACCGAGACCCGCGACGTGGTCCGCCAGGCCATCGGCCGCCTTCTGCCGAACCGGGACGATTTCCGGCAATCCTACAAGCCCGTGCTGCGCGGCACCCTCATCGGCGCCACTCTCGGCATCCTGCCCGGCAACGGGGCGGTGCTCGGGCCGTTCGCGTCCTACACGGTCGAGAAGAAGCTCGCAAAGGATTCGAGCCGCTTCGGACGCGGCGCCATCGAGGGGGTCGCGGGCCCTGAATCCGCCAACAATGCGGGGGCGCAGACCTCCTTCATCCCGCTGCTCACCCTCGGCATCCCGCCGAACGCCGTGATGGCCCTCATGGTCGGCGCCATGACGATCCACGGCATCGTGCCGGGACCGCAGGTGATGACCCGCAATCCCGAGTTGTTCTGGGGCATGATCGCCTCCATGTGGGTCGGCAACCTGATGCTGCTCATCATCAACCTGCCGCTGGTGGGCATGTGGGTGCGGCTGCTCAAGGTGCCCTACCACCTGATGTTCCCGGCGATCCTGATGTTCTGCTGCATCGGCATCTATTCCATCAATTCCCTGCCGACGGACGTGATGTTCATCGGGTTCTTCGGGATCGTCGGATACATGCTGATCAAGTTCGGCTTCGAGCCCGCTCCCATGCTCCTCGGCTTCGTGCTGGGCAAGCTGCTGGAGGAGAACCTGCGCCGGGCGCTCATCCTGTCGCGGGGCTCGCTCGAGACCTTCATCGACCGTCCGGTCAGCGGCGTGCTGCTTCTGGTGGCCGTGGCGCTGCTGGTCGTGGCGCTGCTGCCCTCGATCCGGAAGGGGAGAGACGAAGTGTTCACCGAATAGCTGGCCGGATCGGCCCGCTGTTCCATAATAACAAACCAACGGAACTGCGTTTGACGGAGGAAACCATGAAGAAAATCGCACTGACCCTTGCGGCCGGCCTCGCCCTTGCGGCCACCGGCGCCCAGGCGCAAGGAAACTACCCGCAGCGGCCGATCACCATGATCGTGCCCTTCGCGGCCGGCGGCCCCACGGACGTGATCGCCCGTATCGTCGGCGACCACATGTCCCGCACCCTCGGCCAGCAGATCGTGATCGAAAACGTGGCGGGCGCCGGCGGCACGACCGGCATCACCCGCGGCGCCCAGTCCCAGCCCGACGGCTACACGATCATGATGGGGCATATGGGCACCCACGGTGCCGCGCCGGCCCTCTACCCGAACCTGAAATACGATCCGGCCAAGGATTTCGCGCCGATCGGCCTGGCGGCCGGCACGCCCATCGTGATCGTGGCCAAGAAAGACTTTCCGGCCAACGACCTCAAGGGCTTCCTCGACTACATGAAGGCCAATGCCGACAAGGTGAACATGGCCCATGCGGGCGTGGGATCGGTGTCCCATTCCACCGGCATCTTCTTCAACTCGGTCATCAAGGCGAAGCCCACCATGGTGGCCTATCGCGGCACCGGCCCGGCCCTGAACGACCTGATGGCCAACACAGTCGATTACATGACCGACCAGATCGTCAACGTTGCGCCGCAGATCCTCGGCGGCAACATCAAGGCCTTCGCGATCGCGACGCCGGAGCGCTCGCCCGCCCTGCCGAACGTGCCGACCACCAAGGAGGCAGGCCTGCCGGACTACCAGGTGAGCGCCTGGAACGCCGTGTTCGCGCCCAAGGGCACCTCGCCCGAGATCGTGGCCAAGCTCAACGACGCCCTGGTGAAGGCTCTCGACGACGAGGGCACCCGCAAGCGCCTCCTGGATCTCGGCGGCGTGATTCCCTCGAAGGAGGAGCGCACCCCCGCGGCGCTCCAGAAGCTCGTGGAATCCGAAGTCGCGCGCTGGACCCCGGTCCTCAAGGCCGCCGGCGCTTCGGCCGAGTAAGGCCGAAAAGGCGTCCATTCCGGCCAGACGGCCATGAGGCGGCGGGCTCCGGCCCGCCGTTTCGTTTTTGACGCGATGGGGCGCAAAGAAGCCTTGAAATTGATCGTCCGGGCGATTACACCCTGCCGCGTGTGCAGCCGTAGCTCAGTTGGTTAGAGCACCAGATTGTGGATCTGGGGGTCCCCCGTTCGAGCCGGGGCGGCTGTACCATTTAAAATCAAGGATTTAAGCCTTATAGCCCCTAGGCGCCGCTTACCAGAATATGAGTGTGGTAAGCATATAGTAAGCACTCCAACCTAACTTGTTCCATTTTACAGTTCACAGGATGACATCCTGACAGCCTTGTCGGGCACTTACGATCGAACGCCGTTTCGCATTGATTCGGTGATGCGACGCTAGGTGGTGGTAGCTAAGGCTCCGTATGCTAGGGGCGCTGGCCTGAAGCAGAGAAGGTACGGTGAGATTGCTTCCTTCCAGGTGACTGACACGCCATTTCAGGTACTCGACTGAAGCCGATTGGCTTGAGAGATTGCCAAATCGCCCGCTAGTAAGGTTAAGTTCCCAAAAGACTCTTTGGGGCGCTTAACCTTGAATCACCAATCCCTTTCTTCCTTCATCTGGTCCGTCGCGGACCTCCTTCGAGGCGACTACAAGCAGGCGGATTACGGCAAGGTCATCCTGCCCTTCACCGTCCTTCGGCGGCTGGATTGCGTTCTGGAGCCGACCAAGGATGCTGTCCTGGCGGAACATGCGGCCAAGACGGCCCAGAGCATCAACCCGGAGCCGTTCGTGCTCCGCAAGGCTGGTCAGTCCTTCTACAACATCTCGCCCCTCGACATGCGTAAGCTGATGGGCGACCAGGACAACATCGGCCCGAACCTCTACGCCTACATCCAGGGCTTCTCGCCGGACGTGCGGGACATCTTTGAGCGCTTCGAGTTCGCCGTCCAGGTGGACCGGCTGGCCAAGGCTGGACTTCTCTATCAGGTTACGGAGAAGTTTACCCGGATCGACCTGCATCCCAGCAAGGTGGACAACCACCAGATGGGACTCGTCTTCGAGGAGTTGATCCGCCGGTTCGCCGAACTCTCCAACGAGACCGCCGGTGAGCACTTCACGCCCCGTGAGGTCATCCGCCTCATGGTCAATCTCCTCTTCGTGGAGGACGACGAGGTTCTGTCGAAACCGGGCGTGGTACGGACGATCTACGACCCCACGGCAGGCACAGGTGGGATGCTCTCGATTGCCGACGAGTACCTCACGGAGCACAACGACAAGGCTTCTCTCGTCATGTACGGGCAGGAGCTGAACCCGGAATCCTACGCCATCTGCAAGGCGGACATGCTGATCAAGGGGCAAGACGTCAGCAACATCATCTTCGGCAATACCCTGTCGGATGACGGCCACCCGCACCAGAAATTCGACTACATGCTGTCCAATCCGCCGTTCGGCGTCGAGTGGAAGAAGGTTGAGAAGGCGGTCCGCGCCGAGCATGAGCAGAAGGGCTTCAACGGGCGGTTCGGGCCGGGACTCCCAAGGGTATCCGACGGGTCGCTCCTGTTCCTGATGCATCTCCTGTCAAAGATGCGTCCCGCAGCCGATGGCGGGAGCCGCTTTGGCATCGTGCTCAACGGTTCGCCGCTGTTCACGGGCGGGGCCGGTTCGGGCGAGAGCGAGATCCGTCGTTACGTGCTGGAGAACGACCTTGTAGAGGCGATTATCGCGCTTCCCACGGACATGTTCTACAACACCGGCATCGCGACCTATGTGTGGGTGCTCTCGAACCGCAAGCCCGCCCATCGTAAGGGCAAGGTGCAGCTCATCGACGGATCGAGTTTCTGGCAGAAGATGCGCAAGAGCCTGGGCTCAAAGCGCAAGGAGATGGGCGAGAAGGACATCGTCACCATCACCCGGCTCTTCGGCGGCTTCCAGGAAGCGCAGCTCGCCACCGTGCTTGATGCGACGGGTCGAGAGCTTGCCAAGGGAGTGGTGTTGCAGGGGGAAAACCTACCCACCGCTCCCGAAGGTGGAAAGGTGAAGATCGCGCCCTTGTCGCGGATCTTCCCGAACGAAGCCTTTGGCTACCGCACCATCACCGTCGAACGCCCCCTGCGAGATAAAGGTGGGGCGCTCATCCTCGGCGAGCGCGGAAAGAACAAAGGGAAGCCGCAGGCTGATGGCTCGCTGCGGGATATCGAGAATGTACCCTTGAGCGAGGACGTAGAGGCCTATTTCCGCCGCGAGGTTTTGCCTCATGCCGAGGACGCGTGGATCGATCACGAGAAGACGAAGGTCGGCTACGAGATACCTTTCAACCGGCACTTCTACGTCTTCGAGCCGTCTCGCCCGCTCGCCGAGATCGATGCTGAGCTGAAACAGGTTACGGGGCGTATCCTCGCGATAATTGGTGAGCTAGCGGTATGACCTTCCCACGTTATGATGCCTACAAGGATATCAATGTCGCATGGATAGGAGAAGTCCCAAGCCATTGGGCTTCTAGACCGCTCTGGACCTTGTTTCGCAGGACGAAGCGAACCGGTTATGAAGAAGAGCAGTTGCTTTCGGTCTATCGGGACTACGGCGTTGTTCCTAAAGCAAGTAGGGATGATAACTTCAATAAGCCATCTGAAGATCTCACAACGTACCAACTAGTGAATCCAGGCGACTTAGCCGTCAACAAGATGAAGGCTTGGCAGGGATCGGTCGCTATTTCTGAATACAAGGGAATTGTTAGTCCTGCGTATTTCGTTTTCGAGGGTCTACATCAAGAGGACTCAAGATTTCTGCATTATCTCTTGCGATCTGCAGAGTACACAGCAGGGTACCTATCGATCTCAAAAGGCATTCGCCCTAACCAGTGGGACCTTGAGCCTCAAGAACACTCAAGGATGCCTGTGCTGCTTCCGCCCATTCAAGAGCAAGCCGCCATCGCCGCGTTCCTCGATCGTGAGATGGACAAGATCGACGCCTTGGTGGAGGAGCAGAAGCGGCTGATTGCGTTACTCAAGGAGAAGCGTCAGGCCATCATCTCCCATGTTGTTACCAAGGGTCTCGACTCAAGCGTGCCGATGAAGCAGTCGGGCATTAATTGGCTAGGGGAGATACCCGCGCATTGGGATCGCGTCCAACTTGGCCGCTTGTGTCGGCAAGTATCCGACGGACCCCACTTCTCCCCAAATTACGTCGATGACGGGGTGCTGTTCCTCTCCGCAAGGAATGTGAAGGTGGATGCTTGGTCGTTGGAGGATGCGAAGTTCATCTCTGAGGAGGACTGTGCGGAGTTTGACCGTCGAATAGTTCCCGAACGAGGTGATGTCTTGTACACGAAAGGTGGGACGACAGGTGTTGCGCGGGTGGTTGACTTCGATGACCGCTTTCAAGTGTGGGTCCACATCGCAGTGCTGAAACTCCATCGTCACCTTTGCGACCCAGAGTTCGTCGCATACGCGTTGAACAGTTCAGGTTGTTATGAGCAAGCACAATTGTTCACGCGCGGAGCTACTAACCAAGATCTTGGCCTTACACGCATGGTGAAGATTTGGCTCTGCCTCCCTCCGCTCGATCAGCAGAGGGCTATAGTTGAACGCCTCAACCGCGAAACAGCGGAGATCGACCGCCTGATACACGAGGTTGAGATGGCGTTGGGTCTACTTGTCGAACGCCGCTCCGCCCTGATATCCGCAGCCGTCACCGGTAAGATCGACGTGCGCGACTTCGTTCCTGACCAAGCGGAGGCCGCATGAGCATCGCAGGTATTGGGCGTCTGGAGCGTGTGCCGCTCCGGCAGGTGTGGAGCCATGAAGCCTATGACTTCACCAAGTGGCTTCAGGAGAACATCGACGTTCTTAACGAGACGCTCGACCTAACGCTGGTCAATGTCGACCGCGAGCGGGCAGCAGGCTCCTTCAGCGTTGATCTCGTCGCCGAGGACGAGGGCGGCGGCAAGGTGATCATCGAGAACCAACTTGAGAAGAGTAACCACGATCACCTCGGCAAGCTCATCACGTACTTCACGGCGCTCGACGCCCGCGCAGCCGTTTGGATCGTGTCGGAGCCAAGACCCGAGCACGTTGCGGCCATAGCGTGGCTCAACGACTCAAGCAGTGGCCGCTTTTATCTCGTGAAGGTGGAGGCGATCCGGATCGGCCAATCTCCCCCCGCTCCTTTGCTGACGCTCATTGTAGGTCCGTCTGCCGAAACTGAGGAGGTGGCGCGATCCAAGAAGCAGTTCGCCGACCGCTATGACATCCGGCACCGCTGGTGGTCCCTTCTCGTCGCCCGGCCTGATGCCAAGCTGCACGCCCATATCACGCCCGGTTCCTATTCGTGGATCGGCACGAGTTCGGGTGTCCGTGGCCTCAATCTCAACTACGTCGTTACGCAGGATGAGTGCGGGGCCGAGTTGTATATCGACCGCGGCAACGGTGCCGATCAGGAAAACAAGGCGATCTTCGATCAGCTGGTCGCGAAGCGGGCCGAGATCGACGCTCACTTCGGCGAGCCGCTTAGCTGGGAGCGCCTGGACGGCAAGCGAGCATCCCGGATCAGGGTGAACCTTCCAGGCGGGTACAGGAGCCCGGAGAACGAATGGGAGGCCATTCAGGCCTCACTGGTGGCCGCGATGAACCGGCTTGAAGTTGCCCTCAAACCGCATCTGAAGAGCCTGAGGCTCGGCCTGTGAGGCTACGACCATGAACCTCCACAAAGAAATCAGCTTCGAGGCCGAGGTCTGCAATCATCTGGCCTCCCACGGCTGGCTCTATGCCGAAGGCGACGCGGCGACCTACGACCGTGCTCGTGCTCTGTTCCCTGCAGATGTTGTCGCCTGGGTGCAAGCAACCCAACCCGCCGCATGGGCGACGCTCGTCAAGAACCACGGCACGGCTGCAGAAGTCACGCTCCTCGACCGCATCCGCAAGCAGCTCGACGAGCGCGGCACCCTCGACGTGCTTCGCCACGGGGTCGAGATGATCGGGCTGCGGACTCCGCTGGCGCTGGCGCAGTTCAAGCCCGCGCTGGCGATGAACCCGGACATCCTTGCCCGCTACAAGGCCAACCGGCTGCGGGTCGTGCGGCAGGTGCGCTATTCGCAAGGAAACGAGAATGCCCTCGATTTGGTCCTGTTCCTGAACGGTCTGCCGGTCGCGACGGTGGAGCTGAAGACAGACTTCACGCAATCCGTTCGGGATGCCGTGGACCAGTACAAGTTCGACCGGTCTCCGAACCCGAAGGGGCAAGGCCTGGAGCCGCTCCTCAGCTTCCCCAGCGGCGCGTTGGTCCACTTCGCCGTCAGCAATGCCGAGGTCATGATGACCACGCGGCTGGACGGTCCGGCTACCCGCTTCCTGCCGTTCAACAAGGGCAATGGCGGCGGCAAGGGCAACCCGCCGAACCCGCACGGCCATCCCACGGCCTACCTGTGGGAAGAAATCTGGCAGCGAGACTCCTGGCTTGAAATCCTCGGGCGCTACATGGTCGCCGAGCGAGACGCGAAGAAGAAGATCAAGGGCTTCATCTTCCCGCGCTTCCACCAGCTCGACGCGACCCGCAAGCTCCGCGCCGCGATCCTCGACGAGGGTGCAGGCGGCAAGTTCCTGATCCAGCACTCGGCGGGCTCAGGGAAAACCAACTCCATCGCATGGTCCGCCCACTTCCTCGCAGACCTCCACGACGCGAAGCACCAGAAGGTGTTCGATACGGTGCTGGTGGTGTCCGACCGCAACGTGATCGACACGCAGCTTCAGGAGGCCATCTTCAACTTCGAGCGGACGACCGGCGTTGTCGCCACGATCAAGAACGAAGGCGGGGCGAAGAGCGGACAACTGGCCGAGGCCCTCGCGGACGGCAAGAAGATCGTCGTCTGCACCATCCAGACGTTTCCCTACGCCCTCCAGGCGGTGCGGGAGCTGGCGGCATCGCAGGGCAAGCGGTTCGCAGTGATCGCTGACGAGGCCCACAGCAGCCAGACGGGTGAGGCAGCGGCGAAGCTCAAGCAGGTTCTCTCGGCGGAAGAGCTGGCCGACCTGGGCGACGGAGGTGAGGTGAGCAGCGAGGACATCCTGGCGGCCCAGATGTCAGCCCGAGCGAGCGACACGGGCATCACCTACGTAGCCTTCACCGCGACCCCCAAGGGAAAGACCCTGGAGCTGTTCGGTCGACGCCCCGACCCAAGCCAGCCCGCGAGCGAAACGAACCTGCCAGCGCCCTTCCACGTCTACTCGATGCGGCAGGCCATCGAGGAGGGCTTCATCCTCGACGTGCTTCAGAACTACACGCCCTACAGCCTCGCCTTCAAGCTCGCCAAGGACGGCCAGGAGATCGACGACAAGAAGGTCGAGCGCAGCGAGGCGATGAAGACCCTCATGCGCTGGGTTCGCCTCCACCCCTACAACATCAGCCAGAAGGTCCAGGTGGTCGTCGAGCATTACCGGGCGATGGTGCAGCCGCTCCTCGACGGCAAGGCCAAGGCGATGGTGGTGGTCGGCAGTCGCGTGGAGGCGGTGCGATGGCAGCTCGCCATCGACAAGTACATCAAGGGCAAGGGCTACAAGCTCGGAACTCTGGTGGCGTTCTCAGGAGAGGTGAACGACCCTGAGAGCGGACCCGATCCCTTCACGGAAGCTAGCAAGGCCCTGAACCCGGACCTTAACGGACGCGACATCCGCGAGGCGTTCAAGCTGCCCGAGTTCCACATCCTTCTGGTAGCCAACAAATTCCAGACCGGGTTCGATCAGCCGCTGTTATGCGGCATGTACGTGGACCGGCGGCTGGCGGGCATCCAGGCCGTGCAGACCCTCTCCCGTCTCAACCGCGCCCATCCAGGCAAGGACACGACCTACGTCCTCGATTTCGTCAACAGCGGCGACGACATCCTCAAGGCCTTCCAGACCTACTACGAGACCGCCTCGCTGGCGGACGTGACCGATCCAAACCTCGTCTACGACCTTCGAGCCAAGCTCGACAGCTACGGGCACTATGACGACTTCGAGGTCGAGCGGGTGGTGAAGGCCGAGCTGAACCCCGCCTCGAAGCAGGGAGACCTCGTGGCCGCCATCACGCCGGTCGCGGATCGCCTGCTGCGGTCTTACAAGGACGCTCAAGCACGGCTCCAGGCGGCGACCGCCAAGGACGACGAGAAGGGCATCAAGGACGCCAAAGACGAGATGAGCGCCCTCCTGCTGTTCAAGAACGACATGGGGGCGTTCCTGCGGCTCTACAGCTTCCTGTCGCAGGTCTTCGACTACGGCAACACCGCCATCGAGGCACGGTCGATCTTCTATCGCCGCCTCATCCCCCTGCTGGACTTTGGGCGGCAGCGGGAGGGCATCGACGTCTCCAAGATCGTCCTGACCCACCACAAGCTCTCCAACCAAGGCAAGCGGCCTCTGGTTCTCGGCGGGGAGGGGGAAAAGCTCCAGCCCATCACCGAAACCGGCTCAGGCTCGATCCAGGACAAGGAGAAGGCGCTGCTCGATGAGATCCTCGCCAAGGTCAATGACCTCTTCCAGGGCGATGTGACCGACGACGATCAGCTCATCTACGTGAACAACGTGATCAAGGGGAAACTCTTGGAGAGCGAGACGCTGGCCCAGCAGGCTACGAACAACACCAAGGAGCAGTTCGCCAACTCGCCGGACCTCTCGCAGGCCATCCTCGACGCGATCATCGACGCCTTCGAGGCGCACTCGACCATGAGCAAGCAGGCGCTGGATTCGGCCAAGGTCAGGGAAGGCCTCAAGGACGTCCTGCTGGGACCAGGAAAGCTCTACGAGGCTTTGCGTTCTAAGCAAAGAATGGGAGCTGCGGATGTTCATTAATGCCGCTATGCCCCTCTCAAGCCGCTTGTCTCAGGGGCGCTAGTGGCAGTTTTCTACGCCCTAGAGAGCGGCGTATGGGCCATAGGAGATGGGCCGGTGCCTCAATTCAATGAGCTCCTGCGGTCATCGGGCATCGACCCGTCTGATACCCTTTTGCTTCGCCACCAATGGCGCCGCCCAAATGGACCTAGTGCATTCAAGCTGTGGGTCATGGCAGAGAGCGAATTTGAAAGATGGCAGAGCCTCCAAAAGAAGCCGTTGTTTGATGGCCGTAAGTATCTAGCGAGCTTCGTAGCCACGCCTGATAAGGAAACGCTATTTGTTGGCCTTTACGGCATCGAGGGGAAGAGCGTTGCACCCCACGGGATGCACGATCCGATTTCGCTTGAAGACGTTGGTGGCTGGAATCTTTATGATATCCGGCGCGACCCGAGACTATCAGATTACATAGGCAATGTGGTCATCGATTGGGGTAAAGGTTTTATTCAATGGCATCAACGCGCCGAGAGCCAGATTAAACCTATTCTCCGTTACGGCGCTGCACTACTCGAGAAAACTGATGCTGTCGAAAGCAACACTAGCCTCTTGCCAGAAGCTTTGCTTGAGGTGATTGAAGGTAGAAAGCTAACTCGTTTGCATGAATACCGCGAGCGGAGTGGGAGCTTGCCTGATCGTATAAAAGCAAAAGCACTTGAGAGACACGGCAAGCTGGAGTGCGAGTGTTGCGGTTTCGACTTTGAAGCCTGTTATGGCGTACGAGGGCGCGGGTTTATCGAGTGCCATCATAAGAAGCCGATCGCAACGCTGATGGAGGATGGTGAGCCTACCAAAGAAAGTGATCTGGCGCTCGTGTGTGCTAACTGTCATCGTATGATCCATGCTTCGAAGCCGTGGCTGGCTCTTGAGGAGTTGAAGGCTCTTTTCCGATCGTGAAATAATGAAGGTCATCTTGGGACAAACCGTTGCTTAAAGACTTCCGTCAAGCGCTCTAGTTCCTTGTCGTCTGTAGCTGCTGTCTCGTCAGCCATGCTCCAGTTCTCCTAAACAAGAGGCGGCCCTCCTGAGCTGACCTATCTCAAGTGTTCGCAGTTGACGCATCAGGTCGTTGCGGCCCTTGTAGTCCCTGGCTGCTACGGATGGTGACGATGAAGGCAGTAACACCATCAGGCCAAGCACCTGATGCGCGCAACTCAGCGAGTTGGCGCTCCTTGTCGGCCTCGTCGGTTACGTGGAGTACGGCGCTGAAGAAGCCTGTCTCTCCGGACCGTGTCGACCGCTCCAGGCGGCTAATGCGCTTTCTGAAAGAGGCATTCATCCTTCTCGCTCCGCCTCCAAGCTCTCGAGACGCTCCAGGATGTGGTGGGCCTCAACAGCGCGAACGAACCGCTCGACGAGCTTGGACAAGGCTTCCGCCTCGGAAGGGGTCAGGTCGCCGGACGCCACCGCCGTCAGGAGCGCCGCCGACGCCTTCACCGCATCGGCAGGGGTCTCCAGCCTCGGAAGAGCGAATGTCACCGGGCGGTCCTTCTGTGGCGGAGCGATACGCTCCAAGCACAGACGCAAGGCTGTCGTATCGCCCTCCAGCGCCAGTTCGACCGCTCTGCGCGTCAACGCCTCGGCTTCGCCTGCTAGAAGGGCCTCTACTGCTTGTGTTGTTCGATTGCGCGAGCCTTTGGGCCGCCCAGCGTTGCCGGGCTGGAACGGCCGCCCCCGCTTTTTTTTCCGCGTTTTTACGCAATTCAGAAGCTTCCATGGCTCATTCCCGTTCAGGTATCTAAATACCACATATGGCATCGGATGTCATGTTCGGCTGGGGCAGTTCTGCAGCGACGAGATGAGCGCAAAGTGCTCCGGTCCCTGCAACTGGGAGTGTTGGAGTTGAGGTAGACAGCAGACATTCCCAAGCAATGTTCCCACGTTCGCCTCAGACCCAAAGCTGACGTTTATATCGTTGGAATTTGTGACGACGGAAGGAGACGAGTGCACGGGCGTGCTTGAGGTAATCCTGATCTTTGGATAGCAATAGCTAGCATGTCTACGCATCGTACGAGCTGGTTGCGCATTGAATGAATAGAGACGAATACCTGAATAACTGCGCAAAATATATCGGGCGCCTAACCCATGAGATCAGAGCTCTCAATGCCGTCGGGCGCTTCGACATCAATTCCGTTGTCGAGGATTTCTTTGTTCCCATTCTGAAGGTCCTCTTCGACTGCCCCGAGCTTCAAAATCAGAACGAAATCCAGCAGAATTTTCCATCCGTCGATCTTGGTTGTAGAAAATCTAGAATTTCCTTTCAGATTACGACAGACGCATCTAGCGACAAGATCGTAAAAACGCTAGATAAATTTCGAGAACATGGGCTAGAAGAGAGCTTTGATCGCGTTTACGTTCTAACAATTACCGAGAAGCAATTGAGCTATACTGCCAAGTCCTTGGAAAAAGCGATATCCGAGCTCCCGATACCTTTCAAACCGAGTGAGGAAATCATCGATGTTACTGATATCCTTTCTCGCATTGAACGCTTGGAAACGAGCAAACTCGAACGAATTGAGGCCTACCTAGCGTCGGAATTCATCAAGCGCGACGAGCGCTTTCGATTTCACGAACAGCTCAACAAGTTCCTCGAATTTTCCCAGAATAAGATCGAAGTCGAGAAGCGATCAAAAAAGTATATCCCGTCCATCTTTATTGAAACTCATACAACAAAGGAGGAAATGCGGTTCTTTGCGAACCCGCTATTTTTTTGCAGGAAAGTCAAAGCTCTTCTTGAGAAGATTGATTATTCAAACCTGAATTCACTTCTCAGGCTCGCAAGAGAGGCCGAACTCACGGGTGAGCTCGACACCGAGGTTTCGAAGCCAGTCCCGTCAACATTTTCCGAACTTGAGGGCTGGTTGATAACGCTGGATAACGCTATTGGTAGGGAGCTTCAAAAAGTCGGCCCGCTATCGTGGAAATACGAGGACTACGGGGCGAGATACGAACCAGTCCACAAAGATTCAGCGAGCTGGTCGATCGCTCGGGTTCGAGTTGAAAACATCGCTACTGGTCTAAGCTACTCGCTAGAAGACGCAAGATCGTTGCTTCATCTGATGCGTAATAAAGTTTTCCTGATTACCAGCATGGCTGGACAGGGCAAAACGAACTTCGTCTGCGATCTCATCGAGAATCAATTCAGATCGTTCGAAATCCCTTGCATGTTCATCCCGGCCCGGGAACTGAATAGCTATCCTGCTCGTCAACGGCTCATCGGCTTCATCTCCAACAATCGTTACGCGCCGAGTTTTGCGAACATTCATGAATATTTGGCTCTCTTCGACAGTGTTGCGAAGGAGTGCGGAAAGCCATTTATGATCGTCATCGATGGCATCAACGAGGTCAATGCCCTGGACGAGTTCAACGATGAGCTAAAAGATTTCTGTAATGCAGTCTGCCAATACGATTTTGTGAAGATCGTCATTACATGCCGAAGCGAGTTCTTCGACGAAAAGTACGCCTCGATCCTAAATGAACCCTTCAGCAGCTTGGTTCACCGGGTCACGGACCTCCGCTCGAAAATGTCTGAGCTGAGTAAAAAAAGACTTCTCAAATCATACCTAACTCACTTCAAGATCGCAGGTCGTCTTTCTGGGGCAGCGAAGGACTTTCTCAAAAATGACCTGCTGTTGCTCCGTATCTTTTGTGAGCGTCACGAAGGTGATGATGTCGGACACCTGTCAGATATCTACAAGGGAGATCTGTTCGAAGAATTCCTCCTTCGAAAAATTGGATCCTTCCCTGAGCTCCTGCGTGGCAAGGCGTTGCCCACGTTATTAAAGATCGCCTCCGAAATGCTAGCAGCAGATGACTATTCCAAGCTGTCTGTCCGGGACTTTCATTCCGACGAGAAGGAGGTTGTTAACCGCCTCGTGGCGGACGATGTAATCCTGAGGCAGGAAATCGCGACGAACAGCCTAGCGGGTCTCGGTGATCTCATCATCTCATTCACCTATGACGAACTTAGAGATTTTATTATCGCTTACAAACTCGTAGATGACGTAACAGGAGACACTGCCGAAGTCCTACACGATGTCCTGTCACGTCTACCTGGTCGTCCCGTTTTCGAGGGTGTCTACAAGTACGTCTATTTGCTGGCTCGAAAAGTAAATAAGATCGCGGCTATTGAGGCCTGCGAACGCGTCGAAGGCTTCATTGAGCACTTCGCCTTGAACGTTCACCTTCTGCCGCCAGCCGTTCAAAATGCAGATGATGTGGCGAGACTTAAAGCAATCCTTGCCAACATCTCTGTTCCTAGGCATGTGAGACGCGTGGCATCATTTCTTATAGGGCGACGAAATCCTGCGGAGTTCCTAAACATCAACATCCTCATTGAGCACTTGAATGACTTGCAGGCAGACGGTCATAAAGGCTTTGTCCGAACCATTTTCTCAGATCCAAATGACTTCGGCTCGCGGCATTGGCAGCAGCGTCTCGATGAATTCGTTGGAGGTGTGTGCGATGCCAGCGCAGAGAAAGGTTTGAATGGGTATGCGCCGGAGTGGCTGGCTTTCTTTTTACATACCTCATCCATCGCAAGCTGGCTCGAACGAGAGCGCGTTTCCGAGCTATTTAAGAACGCGAAGAATAGGCCTAACTGCCGTCAAGCCCTGGACCTCGTCCGCTCTGCGAAGAGTCAGGCAGTTCATTATTTGCTGTCCGACATCGACGTGTCGGCGGAGGTAAGTGAATGAACAAGGAAAGCCTGATTCTCCCGGTAAACATCATACCCACGATTCATGAGTTCCTTGACGTCCTGCGCATAAAACCCTTGGGCTTGGGGGCACAGCTTTTCACGGGGGTATACGAGCAGGTTTTCGTTTCGTCAGTGGACCTAAAAGACGAGTATGAAAAATACTACTGCGTGGAATATCCAAGACTCAGAAGCTACTTGGAATTGGCGCATGAGATTTACTTGAGTTCTGAAGAGATTGAGAAGAAGCACATTCTGAAGATCAAGTCGCCTTCGGGGGTTGTCGATCAATCGTATGACGACAACATGCTGAGCAGCGTTCTTGACTGTATCAAAAAACTGGAGGCGTTGCATGAAGGTTAAGATAGACTTCGTCTCGAATAGCTCTTCGACGTCGTTCGTGTACATCGCAAAGGAAATGATCTCCAAGGAGGACTTTCTCGACGCGGTAGGTGTAAGCGCTGACAGCCCAGTAGCGGCCCTCTTCGAGGACATGTTTTATCAGTTGAAGTTAAGCATCGAACAGGGCCAGACGCTGCGATCCGTCGACGATGTCGACGCGCTCGAAGGCGGACATGATTTCACTCCTGAGGTTCTTGATCGCATGAGAAAAGCCTTAGAACAGGGGCAAATGGTCACAACTGGACATTTGAGCAGCGAGGAATGCCTAGCAGAGAGCGTCCTTTGTATGGAAATCTTCGAGATCGAATCCGAGAGGTTCTTCATCAATGCCTATGACAACTATTGGTAAGCACGGCTTTCGGGTTAATCGCTACAAAAGCCTAGGCTACTCCACTTTCTTTAATGCGCGCACGGGCTTTTTCGCGCGAGTGCCTGAGCAAGGTAAGGCGGAGCCGTTTTGGTCTCCACACGGACCAGAACTGATGGATATCTCCATCACCAACTGGTGTGATAAGGGATGTGTCTTCTGTTACAAATCCTCAACCAAGCACGGCTCGCATATGGCGTTGCGGGATTACAAGCGCGTTATCGATGAGGCTGCCGAAATGGAAACTTTTCAAGTCGCGCTTGGCGGCGGCAATCCAAATCAGCACCCTGATTTTGAAGAAATCCTCGCCTACACGAGGATGAAAGGGATTGTGCCCAACTACACGACGAATGGTCGTGGTCTTAGTGATAGTATCTTGGAAGCGACCCGAAACTACTGCGGCGCCGTCGCGGTGTCGGCATATCCGCCCTACGTCGAAACGGCCGAAACGATACGTCTCTTGGCAGATCGCAAGATCAAGACAAACGTGCACTTCATCATTGATAGCGAGAGTGTGGAGATTGCAATCAGATGGCTTCGAGACCCGCCTGAGTTTCTCAGAGAGATCAACGCGCTTGTCTTCCTAAATTACAAACCGTCTGGTCGTAAAGTTTTTGAAGAGCGCCTTCTCAGGAACAGTCCGCGAGTAGATGAGTTTTTCAAACTGGCAACGGCCCCGAACGCGAAACTGAAGGTGGGCTTTGACGCCTGTTGCGTGAGCGGCGTATTCGCCAGGACAACGGCTAGCACCAGTTTGGTCGATGCATGTGACGCGGGTCGGTTTTCGCTATACGTATCTGAAGACCTCAAAGTCTATCCCTGCTCGTTCCAAAGCGGACTTGCTGCTGGCGATGAGTTGAGTGATGAAACATCTCTTCTGGATATCTGGCATGCTTCGGAGAATTTTCGTTCTTTCAGGCGTTATTTTGCGTCTGATCGGTGCGGAGGGTGTTCACACAGGAAGAACTGCATGAACGGCTGTCCTCTTTTTGACCAACTAGTTGTATGCGGAAACCGCTAGGCATCCGACAGGCCAGAGTGCTTTTCACATTGTACTTTACCCCTGAAGCTTTCTTCTCGTTTTGCGACGGATTGCGAACTTGCTGATAATCTGAATCACAGTATGCGGTTTTGCCTCCAGCACATTGGTCGCGATAACCGTGCTTCTCCTGATGCCACTCGTCTGCGACATCTGCGGCCCTCTCGAAGAGGAGGGCCGAGCCGCAATAGACGGGCGCGGCTAGGGAGCGAACCAGAGGCATACAGCGTGGCCATTCGGAACTACAGATAAGCCTTCCTAAATCCGGCGATACGCCCTAGCCGGTGCCATACATCATGCCGAGGCCGCTCTGCGCGGAAGCTAGTCTCTGTTCGGCGCCCTTGTGACACTAGGCGAATGCCTGGGCCTGTTCCTTAGGCATACCTTGACTATGTTCATACATCACGCTGAGATTGTGCGGTGCCTCGGCATCGCCTTTCTCCGCCGTGGACCGTAGGAGTTGCAGGGCGGCAACGTGATCGCCACGCGAGAAGTCCGCCCGTCAGCCACCGTGTCCGCTGCCTGTCCGGCGAAGCTGAGGGCGAGCCCGAGCGCAGTGATCCGGATGGTCCAGAATTCTATGATGGGCTTGCCGAGCATGATGGCCGGAATGGTTGCGCCATCTTGATGCAACCCGCCACGGCGTCAAGGATTAGCCCCTTTCTTCTTCCGCCCCTTAATGTGACCGGCGTCGAACCTCGCCCGACGCTCAGACACATGGCATGCCTGACAAGATCAGCCCCTGGCGGTCGGGCAGGCGGATCACTGAAGCAGACCCAAGTTTCGACAGGAATATATCGGCCAATCGAATTGTGAAGACGTAGTACCAAGCGTGGCGGCAATCGAAACGTGGATCTTAACCACGGGCAGGTAACACGATCGAAAGTCCTGCTTTCTCGAGTTCAATCCATGCCTGCTGCACGCGAACTGCCCGCCACCTCTCCCAGCAGGCATCGTGCACCCACGTGTGACCACCTGGAGCCAGTACTGGCAAGAACGTGTTCCCAGGCTGTTCACCCAGGCCGCAATGGACGCAGCCGTAGCGGGGATCGGACGCCGGTGCTGGATTGAGCCGGAGCCACTGAGCGGTTGCGTCCTCGAGCGCCAGTCGCTCGGCTTCAGCCCGGGGCAGGCTGCCATCGTGCTCGCGGATGCCAGCCCGTTCGTCGAAGTAGGCCTGCCAGTCGGCGGCCTGCCAGCGGCCGTCTTCGGGCGGTTGAAGCAGCGAGAGCAGTTCGGCTTTGTGCTCCTGAAGCTGGCAGATGAAATCGTCCGTGAGCGCATCAGCAGGCCCGTCGACGACAAGCCGGGAGCCGTCTGCCGCCAAAGTCACGCCACGCTTTTTCAGATTATTCAAGAGGAGGACGGCGTTCACAGCACAATCCTCCGCCTCTCTTTGCCCAACTCCTGCGCTTTGGGCAGGGGAGGGGCGGCATCCCCCTCCATTCCGCCTGCAACCGTGCAACCACTCACTTGCTGATCTCCGTGGTTCGTGGCCTTGGCCAGAATCTCAGGATGCGGCAGAATTGGCTGCTCGGCTGGAAGCGGATCTGCGAGGACGTAGCGGGCCGGTCTTCCTTTCGAGGATTCCTCGTTGCGGATGTACCCGCGCCCCTGAGCCGTCTGACAGCGGCGGGACGCGGCAGACTTGTCGAGCCCAAGCACCTGCGCAACCGCCATGACGGTCGCCGATCCAGACCGGGCAGCGATACGGCCGACCAGTTCGACCGTCTCACGCACGCTGGCCGGAACGCTCGCTTGCACGCCGTCGGCAATGAAGTCCGCCACGAGCGCATACACAGCCGCATAGTCCTGCAGGGTTGCGATCACCCTGTCCCTCTCATCCCGCGCGCGAGTGGCCTGGTGCAGGAGCGCATGGGCCCTGATCAAGTTGAACAGGAGCTTGACGTCGCGGCGCAGGCGCACCGCTACCGGCGGAATCATCTCCGCCAGCTTATGGGCGAACGGGATTGTGACCTGGCTGTGACCCAAAGCAATCCAACGCTGCAGCGCCAACCAGGGCTCGCGATCGACATCGTCACGACGGTCTTCGTCGGCCACGGCCATGAGAATCTCCCGCGTCTGCTCCTGGCCATCGGCGAGGGTGAGCGAGATCAGGCGGGTTTCGTTCTCCGGGTGCAGACCGTCGCGCGTCGTGGTTACAATCAATCCGGTCGGACCCTCTCGCGTGATGAGGCGGGAGACCAGGCCCTGCGGTGTCTTCTCCACCGTCTCGTAGCGCACGCAGCCTTCGCTCAGGAGCGAGCGGATCAGATAGGAGGCGATGTCACCGTTCATCGCCTCGGCCTCGTACAGGACGAGCATGCGGTGCCGAAGCGGCTCCTCGCCGTAGGCCAGCGCCCGCTCCGACATGGCCGTGAGGGCGCAATAGGCCTCGTCCGGAATGAACGAGAGCACCGTCTCGACTAGGTAGCTCTTGCCAGCGGACGAGGGGCCCTTCACGGCAACCGAAATCGGTCGATCGAGCACGCGGCTGATCATCGCGAGGTAGATCAGCTTTGCCTCGCGCTCCACGCCGACGGCGCCTGCCCGCACCACATCGGCAGCGAACCGCGCAAGGATGTCCTGAGACGTCGCGAGTTCACGGCAGGCGGGCCACGCCACCTCGCGCGCCGTGTCCTGTTGCCGGGCGCATTCCGTGTTCCAAGGCACCGCCGCATCGAGGGCCGCCTGCCACCGTTCCCGAAAGCGATTGGGATCGGCGAGATGCATCGCGCTCGGATCTTTGAACCCGTCGAGACGCACCAGGCGAATGCGGTCCCGCAGGGCCGATGTGCTGATCCAGCGCAGCATCGCCTCGCCGCCCTGGTCGGGCTCGATCACAACATAGAGCATCTCATACGCGGCGAGGTGAGGAGCGTCGCGGCCCTCGTTCCACATACCCGCGCCGGGCAATCCGACGGCGTTGATGCCGTAGTGCCACAGGGTGTGGCAGTCGCTCTCGCCCTCGACGATCACAATCGATGTCTCGGGCCGCATGCGCCAGAGGCCGTAGAGCAGCGGCTTCGAACCGCTCTTCCAGCGGAAGCGGTTGTCCTCTCGCTCGCCTTTCTCAAGTCCGACGCGGAAGCGAACCGCCGCTTCGCAGCCGTGCCGATCCCGGTACGGGATGCGGACCGCTGGAGACCCCTGGTAGGGGATCTCGGAGAGGCCGACCCCCCTGAGCTCCATCTCGAACAGGCGCTTGGCGTCGGCATAGGCGAGGAGTGTGCAGCCGAGCGGTTGCACGGTTGCAGTTGAAGGGGCAGGGGAACTGGCCCCCACCCCTTCCGCATCCTCGGACTGAAGATCGGATAGGTTCTTCATGGCTTTATCCTTCAGCCCACGGAGGAGGTCATCCATGCCGCGCCTCCTCCGGGTCGATGCCGATCATCCGCGCGACGCACCCCGCTGCCTGGGTTTGAGAGAGGTCGAATAGATAGGCGGCGAGGGAAATGACGTCGCCGCCCCTGTCGCCGGTTGCGAAGTCTGCCCAGCGACCCGTGCGCATGTTGATCTTGAAGCTGCCCCGCGTGCGGTCGTTGCGACGCGGGTTGCAGGCAACCCACTCGTCGCCCTGAGGACGCCCGCGCGGCAGCCAGCGCCGGAGGAGGGCAGGGAGTGCCGCCAAGGCAGCCTGGTTGATTCCGACAAAGTCGATGGACGTCCGCGTGCGCATCAGACGCCCTCCCTGGAACGGGTGTTGAGCCAGGTGACGAGGTCTTGTGCCTTCCAACCCAATTTACGACTGCTGAGCCGGATCGGAGGCGGGATGATGCCGCGGCGGTACAGTCGGCGTAGGTGGGGGATGGAGAAGTTGAGCAGAGCCGCCGCCTCGGCCGTGTTCAGGACGCGGTTGACAGCAAGATCGGGCGGAAGCTTTTCGAGGAAGTTTGCCATATGTCGACAACCTTTAGCTCGTGCACGATGCAGAGCTTTCGGGTTCTCGAGCTACCTTGAGAGATCATTAGGTCCGCATGACGAAACCGATTAAAAGTTGAGATGGGGTTTCGTCACCCCGAGCCAGTCGGGGCCGTTTCTGGTCAGAGCCGCAACATCGTGATCGCCCAGTTGAGACCGGAAGTGGCGTAGGGCTCCAACCAGGGCCGGAGGGTCTGTCTTGTTCCCCTTCCAATCAGTCCATGCCGCAGAGGCGAACCGAAGAAACGGGTTTGAATTCTCGTCCGGACTGGAACCCGGTCGCTGCCCCATCAGAAAGATCCACCCTTCGGCAAGGATCCGCACGAATTCTCGCTGATCTGGCTGCCCAGGATTCTTACGCCCGACAACAAATTCACGGCGACGGCGCTCGGCGTCGGCTGCCAGTTGGGTCGCAAGGATCTCGGCTCGCCGCAGCGTTTCAAGATCCTTCCGCGCCTGTGACGTCATCCTCGATCGGTTACCTGCAATCGGGCCGCCAAGGCGGATGTTTACAAGGCCCCTGACAAGATCGTCTTGCTCCGAACTTAGGGAAAGGGTTCGCAGCATCGCACTGATCGCGCCTGCAGCCTCCTTGGCCTTGTCGCGCTGCCGCTCCCATTTCCACCCCCACTTATTCCGGGGAGGATCGTCTTCAACGGCTGAGACGGCAGCAAGGATTGCAACTTCCAGGCAGCGCCGGCCCACGTATTTCGCATCCTTGCGTAAACTCTCTCGGATACAGGGCGGCTTTGCTCTGGTGAGGCGCGTTAGTTCGGCGTCGATGAGCAAGGGTTGTGCAGGGTCCAGCACCTTGCTCGGTACGGGATTGGGCTCGTTCGAGCGTGACGATCCTTGATCAGCCACCGCGATTTTCCTCGAGAACGGATGCAAGGTGGTCCGCCCATTGCTCGAGAGCCTTGCGCTTCTCCTGGGCATAGGTCGCCCGGTTGTAGATGCCGGCCACGCCCGCCTTGTGTCCCGAAATGTGGTTCAGGATGGCCTCAATGACGTGGGGCTGGATGCCAAGGTCGCCCATCCGGGTTGCGACTGTGCGGCGGATATCATGGAGCCGCCAAGGACGCACCTTGGCCCCCGTTTCGGCAATGCGCTTATCGAGCCTCGCTTTCGCTTTACTCCAACCCTGGAACCCGCCCGTGCCATCGCCGAAGACGAGGGAGCGCCCAATGCGGCGAGGAGCGTCATGGAGGATCTCAAGCGCGGCCTTGCTCAGCGGCACGTCGTGAGGAAGGCCGTTCTTGGTCCGCTCTCGAGGGATTGCCCATAGCGCCTGTACTTCATCAATCTCCTCCGCGTCCATGGCGCCGACCTCGTCCCGGCGCTGAGCCGTCAGGATGAGCAGGCGGACAATACGGCCGTAATCGTCGTCGCGGCAGGCGTTCCAGATCGCTGCGAGTTCCGCGTCTCGAATGACATGATCGCGCGAGACTTCTTCGGTCGCTTTATTGGTGCCGATGACAGGATTGATCTCGGCTAGGCCCTCGCCCATGGCCCATGTGAAGAAGGCGGAGAGGGAGGCCCGCGCGCGATTCGACGCATAGGGGCCATGAGCAGATGCAATCTCGCCGAGGCGGGCGGCAACGACGGCCCGTGTAACGTTGTGAAGGGCATGCCCCTTCAGAGGGGCCCAATGGCGGACGAGATGGCGTTCCACTTCCTCAAAGCTGCGACGCTTCAGGCGGGTCTTGGCCCGCTTCAGGTAGCGATCCGCGACTGGCCCGAATGTAACGGCCGCGCGAGCACGGGCTGCCGCCTTGTCCGCATGCGGATCGCCTCCGAGTTGTGCCATCGACATCTTGGCCTTGGCTGCTTTGCGAGCCTCGTCGAGCGGCACAGTGTCCACCCTGCCAAGAGTCTCGCGTCGTGACTTGCCGGACGCACGATACTGCACCACCCAGACGCGACTGCCGCCTTCGTTTACACGCACCCCGAACCCCGGGAGCGCTTCATCCCAAACGATCACGTAGGGCTTGCCCTTGGGGAGGGCGAGTTCGGCGACTGATTGACGGGTAAAGCGCATCGGGTATGTCACCGGTAAGCACATAGTAAGCGATCGTGTGAACGCGGCCGATCAATTGTAATCACCTAAAACTGAAGGTATATGCGAAATTTGGCTTATTTTAAGGCGTTCTGAGCTGCCCTGATCATCCGTGATTACATGGAACATCGGATTGTGGATCTGGGGGTCCCCCGTTCGAGCCGGGGCGGCTGTACCATCTTCCGGTCATCTGCGCCGAAACGCCCCTCCCGCACGGGAAGCGTGGCCGTCAAAATACCTCATTCTTCGTCAGATGATGGCGGGCCTTCGGGTCCCTCCATTCTTTTGCACCTTTACCGATGACCAATTCCTCCGAGGCCACGGGGCACCCCGCGCTGACGGGCGTGCTCGACCGGCTCCATGAAGCTCGTGTGCTGCGCGCGCGGATCGACGGGCTGCAGGCGCTCCTGCGGCTCCAGCAGCAGCAGATTGAGCGGCTGAACGACCGGCTCTCCTCCAGGACGCCCGGCGGCATCGCGGCCCAGCGTCTCCTCGCCCTCAAGCAGACGACGCGGCCGTGAGGCTCAGTCGTCGTTGGAGGAGTTGAGCTCGTCCGGCCTCAGCCCCTCGTCCACGTCCGCCTCCCTCATCCGGGCCAGCCATTCGAGCTGCTCCTGCACGAATTGCGGATCGCTGTGGAAGCGCATGGCGCAGGCGACGAGAAAGGTCGGGATCTCGGGAAGGTCCTCGTCGCTGAGGTCCGGAAGAACCAGCTCCAGCTCCGTCATGTTGCTCGCCGTCACGATGGCGGCCTCGGTCGGCGGGATGGCGACGGCGGTGCTCTTGGTCTGTCTGCTCATGAAACTCGATGGGGTTGGACGCCGAAGGCTCCGCGGCAGGATGCCGCCGGGCCGGACGCCTCTGTCGGGCATCTTCCACCATAACGACCAAGCTTGCATCCGGTTCGCCGGGGCCGGCGCGGCCGTGCCTGCGGAGCCTGCATTTGTATGTGATCGGAATGACATAACGTCAGAATGCAGTCGCCCCCTGTAAGGTCAAGCTTAAGTCTCCTTGAGGCAAGAGTTCGCTAAGAGAGCGCAAGATCAGGGCCAGCTTGTGCGGCTATGAAGCGGGTCTCTCGGTTGCGTTAGACATCAATTCCGTGCACACGACGCTCCATCCCAAGAGTTCGACCCCCGGTCGTTATCTCGAGGATCCTTTCCGATGGTGAGACAATTCATGAGAGAGAGGAACGGAAGCGGGCGGGGCTGTTCGCCGGGCGTTCCGGCGCGGGGCGGTGCTTCCGGTCCATGACGCTCGATCCCGTCACCCTCGGAGTCGCCTTCCTGACCCTCACGGGGGTGCTCGGGCTGCTGCTGCTGTTCTCCTGGCTCCTGAACCGGAACGTCAAAGCCCTGGCCTGGTGGGGCACGGCCTTCTGCCTCGTTCCCCTCGGCATGGGGCTCGTCAGCCTCGGCCTGACGCCGGTCAGCCCCCTGGTCCTCTACGTGTCGAACGCCATCATGACGCTCGTCTATGGCATTCTCTATGCGGGATGCCGGGCCTTCAACGGGCGCTCCCGTCTTCTCCTGGCGAGCCTGCCGGGGGTGGTCGTTTGGACCATGTTGTTCCCGGCGATCCAGGACCGTTTCGAGATGCGGCTTCTGGCGGTGTCCCTCATCTGCGAGGCCTATATGCTGCTCTCCGCATGGGAGTTGTGGCGGCATGCCCGGCAGGTGCTCGTCTCTCAGCGGGTCGCCATCGTGCTCATGCTGCTCCTGACGGTCTTCCATGCCTTCCGCAGCGCGCTCGTCTTTGCGCTGACGGGCATCGGCTGGATCGACGTGCTGGTGATGCGGTGGTCCGCCAATATGGGGCTGTTCCTGGTCCTCTTCACGCCGGTGGCGGCCTTCGTGTTCCTGTCCATGGCGAAGGAGCAGGTGGAGGAGGAACACAAGCGGGCTGCCCTGGTGGATCCCCTCACGGGGATCCCGAACCGGCGGGCCGTCTTCCGCAATGCGACCGATCTGCTCCGCAGGCTCGAGGGAAAGCCCGCGACCTGCCTGCTCTTCGACCTCGACAACTTCAAGAAGGTCAACGACAGCTACGGGCACGAGGTCGGCGACCACATCCTGACCCTCTTCGGCGGGATCCTGGCGGCCCATCTGCCCAAGGGCTCGTTCGGCCGCATGGGCGGCGAGGAGTTCGCGGCGATCCTGCCGCTGCCCAGGCACCAGGCCGAAGCCGCGGCGGAAGAGATCCGGGGCGCCTTCGCGGGGGCGGCGCAGACGGTCCTGGGCCATCGCGTCGCCGCCACCGTCAGCGTCGGCTGTGCCACGGCCCGGAACGTGACCGTCCACCGGCTCATCGGCGATGCCGATCAGGCGCTCTACCGGGCCAAGGCCTCGGGCCGGAATGCCGTCGTCATGGCCCAGGCCGGGGAGTGAAGCGTCCCTATTCGTTGGCTCCGTCGGGTCGCGACGCCATGCAGGGATCGAGGAGGACGTAGTCGGGGCGGGGCTTGCTGAAGCCGCCCGTCACGATGACCCGGTCGCCCACCTGCATGCCGTTGGTCTGGTAGGTGACGCAGAGGACCTTGGGCTCGGGCGGCGTCCCGCAGAGCCCGAGATATGCGAGCGCCCCGTCGTGATGGACGAGGGCCAGGGTCCCGATCACGCTGAAATCCACCCGCTGCTGCCCCGTCTCCCGGCCGTCGATCAGGGCTCCGACCTCGCTGCACTGGGCCTGCCGTCGCGGCGCCATGTCTGGGTCCGCGAAGGCGCCGTCCTGGTCCTCCTGGCTCATGGCGACGGAAGGCGGCCAGAGGGCGCCTGCCGCAGCGAGCGTCAGGATTGCGGCGCGCAGGGATCTGGCGAGGGGCCGGAAGGGCGGCGGCTTTCTCATGAAGTGACCAACTCCGATGGACGAATGGGCCGGTTCAGGGCGGCCCGGTTCGAGGAAACCGGCCTGTCCTCGAAGGGGTGCCGGAACCTGTTCAATGGGCCGTCCCGGTCGGCGGCGGCGTCACGGCGAGCTGGTTGTTCAGGAACTGGACGACGCCTGCCAGCTGATCTCGGGGAAGGACGAACCCGACCGGCCCGAAGCTCGGGTGATAGAACGCGAACAGGGCTCCGCCGTTCGGATAGGACTGGATATGCCAGCTCGTATTGGCCGCGATGCTGACCGTTGCGCCCGTCAGGCTGGGCGTCGGTTGGCCCTGCACCATCTTCTGCCGCGCCTCGCCCAGGAGGGCGATCAGCTGGGTGATCTGATCGAGGGTCAGATCGATGGGGTGGGATGCATCGCCGGTGGGCAGGAGGGCGGCTGTCTTGCCGTCGGCGGCGATGCGCACTCCGATCTCTGCGTGGGGCATGATTCCCGACCTTTCGCTTCGGCGTACATCACTGTGAGCGCCTGGCCCGGACGTCACGCCCCTGGGAGGGGTGCGAAGCGCGGTCTGAAGGCCGGGGCCCATCGGTCAACGCCGATGGAAGGGCCAAAGCTCCGTTGCCTTTGCGTCTCTTCTGCGCAACGCCCTAGTTCCGGACGTCGACGATAATGCGCTGCTCGACCGGGATCGCGTCCGAGGGGGCGCGGGTGATGAAGGTGCCCCGGCAGGTCGTCGTAGTCGCGTAGACCGGCATGCGGTGGGTGTCGACGCCGACCATGTAGTTCGTCGTGTAGAAGACCTCGCCGCCCGAATAGGTGGTCGTCTTCGTGAAGAAGGTGTAGCCGACCTCCGTGGGACTGAGTCTCACGACCGTCTGCGGCGGGCCGTAGGCCGCGATCCGGTCCGAGATCGGCTGGCCGATATAGTCGGTGCAGGCCATGACCAGCTCCCCTTGCGGGGGATAGGCGCATCCGGCGGTCAGCAATGCCAGTCCGGCGACAGCAGCCAGCTTCTTCACGAAAACCTCCTCCAGGGCACCCGCCCTCCGGTCGGAGGCGGGGATTCGCCCGGGAGCATAGAAGCCGTCGGTTGCCGGAGGATTGCCTTCCTGCGCCACCCATGACGAAAAAGGCCCGGCGATGCCGGGCCCTGTCTTTCGCCTGAGTACAAAGAGCGTCAGTTGAACTTGTAGTTCACGCCGGCCCGGAGGACGCCGAATTCGGTGTCGCGACGCACGCCGTAGGCGCTGCCCACGTAGTTGTTGCGCGTGTCGAGATTCACGTAAAGTCCCTCGACCTTGGCCGAGATGTTGTTCGTCACGGCATATTCCACGCCGCCGCCGAGGGTCCAGCCGCCATGGGTGCTGTCGCTCCGGCGATAGCCGAGCAGGGGATCGAAGGCCATGTTGCCGCCGATATCGCCATAGGCGAAGCCGCCCGTCGCATAGGCGAGGGCGCGATCGAACGCGACACCGGCGCGGGCGCGGATCGTGCCGAAGAAGCCGTCCGAATTGCCCGAATAATAGTAGAGGCCATAGGACGCGCCCTTGTTGCCGACGGCCGCATACTGGATGTCGGTCTCGGCGCCGAGGACGAACATGCCGAACTGGTAATTGTAGCCGGCCTGGCCGCCGCCGACGAAGCCGCCGCTCTTGCCGCCGCCCACATAGCCGAAGGCGGGATCGAAGTAGCGGCTGCTGCCGGTGCTCCA
>Ga0065721_10048784_pt1 | contig 86974 bp, 70 predicted proteins | sample Mesricmetagenome_FD_59108 | JGI IMG/M metagenome (GOLD analysis project Ga0065721, IMG submission 59108) | Mesophilic microbial community from rice straw/compost enrichment Sample: eDNA_1 v2 (version 2) | ecosystem: Engineered > Solid waste > Grass > Composting > Bioreactor | place: USA: Davis... | reverse complement strand
TTCGCGCTCGGTCAACAGACGGGCCATGGCACGGTTGGCGAGCCAGTCGGGCAGGCGGCGGTTGGCGACGACGCCGGTCAGGGTCGCGGCCATGCTGACCGGCACGCCGACCTGCGCATCCAGGGCGAACGCAATGCCGCCGACCAGGAAGAGGACACCCCACACCGCCGTAACGGCGTTGTTGACCGCAACGAACTGTGGCAGGTGCCAGTAGTCGCGCGGCCACTCGTCGCGGGCGTATTGCAGGGTGAAGGGGCTGCCCAGCGCCAAACTGCCAAAGGCCATGCCGGCCAGGACGAGGTGGATCACCAAGCCGATGTTCTCCCGCGGCCAGGACCAGCCCACCGGTTCGAAGGCCGGCAGGATGGCGAAAAAGGCGGCCGCCACCAGTTCCGGTGCCTTCAACGACCCGCGCCGGTGATCCAGCGCGCACAGCGCGAGGCTGAGCAGAAGGGCCGTCGCGGCCGGCCACAAGCCGCCGAGTGGTTGCAAGGCGCCAAAGGCGATCCAGGGCGAGAAGCCAAGGACGATGCGGACGGGGGTGGGCATCGTCTTGGCCGGGGTCTTGTTCGGAGTCATGGTCGGGCCTTCGCCAAAGCGGGAAACGGGTGCGATGGCCGCCAGACTGCCCAACCCGCCCGTCTGGACCAGCGTCGTTCCGCGAACCGCCGGGAATCCTTCGCAAAGCCGCCACTCCGCCGCTTCACGAAGCGCGAGTCGCAGGCGCGTCGGGCGGGGCTTCCGACCAATTCACTCGGGAATTCGAAACAAATCTCGGGCGGCAGCGGTTCGCACCCGCCGATCACGGGCATTCGCCTTAAAAGCCGGGAACCGTAACCCTCATTCCCCGGTGTGGCCATGACCACGGACACCGCGCTGGCCGGCGCGCTTCCCGCACCCCTGACTGTGCCCAGCCGCAAGCTGCTCCCGTTCGAGCGCTGCTTCGAGCACTGGGGGCCGGTTCACCGTGGGGCGGTATGGATGCTGGTCAGCCTGTTCCTGTTCGCCGCCATGGACGTGCTGCAAAAGGCGCTGGTGACGCGCTATCCGGCCATGGAGGTGATGTTCTTCCGCTCCCTCTTCTCCGCCGTGCCGCTGGCGGTGGTGATCGCGCGGACGGGCGGGTGGGGGGCGCTGGCGACGCAACGGCCGATGGCCCATCTGCTGCGGTCGGGCGTGGGAGCCCTGTCGGTGGTCTGCTTCATCGCAGCCTTCGCCGGCATGCCCTTCGCCGACGTCTACGCCATCAGCTTTGCCGGGCCGTTGTTCGTCACCGCCTTGTCCGCGCCGCTGCTGGGGGAGGCGGTGAGCGCCCGGCAATGGGTGGCGGTGGGCATCGGCTTTGTCGGCGTGCTGGTGACGCTGAATCCGGGGGGCGGCATGCTGTCCAGCATGGCGCTGCTGTGCGTTGCCGGGACGCTGTGCAGCGCGCTTGCCTCCATCTGCGTGCGCCGGCTGGCCCGCACGGAAACGAACATCGCCATCGTCGCCTATTTCACGCTGGCCTGCGGCGTGCTGGGCGGGGTCGCGATGCTGCCTGACTTCGTGTGGCCGGACCTGCTGGGGCTCGTGCAGATGGCCGGGGCGGGGCTGCTCTGCACCGCCGCGCAACTCGCCATGACGCAATCCTACCGGCTGGCCCCGGCGGCGGTGCTGGCGCCCCTGACCTACAGTTCCATCCTGTGGGCCGTGCTGTTTGGCGCCCTGCTGTTCGGGGAGCAGCCCGGCCTTGCAACGCTGGTCGGCGCGCTGATCGTGATGGGGAGCGGTTTGGCACTCCGGCCGGGCGCCGGCGCGCGGGCCTGACCTGCGGTTGCGGCATTTGGAATGGCTCGGCTTGCCCAGCTATTGTGCAACAATGAGCCGAGCCGACGCCCTTCCCATCGCCGACGACGACACCCGCACCGCCATCGGATGCTTCCTGCTGGCCATCTTCCTGTTCGCGGGGATGGACACGCTGATCAAGTACCTCAGCGCGGTCTATCCCGTGGCGCAGTTGATGTTCGTCCGCTCGGCGGTGGCGCTGGTCCTGGTCGGCGGCGTGTCGGTGGCGCGCACTGGCTGGAGCAGCCTGCGGACACGGCGACCGCTCGCCCACGTCGGCCGATCCTTTGCCGGCCTGATGTCCATGGGCTGTTTCTTTTACGCCTTCAAGCATCTGCCGCTGGCGGAGGTCTACGTCCTCAGCTTCGCCGGGCCGCTGTTCATCACCGCCCTGTCCATGCCCCTGCTGGGGGAACCGGTGGGCTGGCGCCGGTGGGCCGCGGTGCTGGTGGGCTTCGGCGGGGTGCTCGTGATGGCGCGGCCGGAGGCCGGCGCGCCGATCCTGCCGGTGCTGGTGGGTGTGACGGCGGCCTTTTTCTATGCGCTCGCCATGATCGCCGTGCGCGGCCTGTCGCGGACGGAAAGCAACACGGCCATCGTCGCCTATCTGCTGCTGACCACCACGGTGGTGAGCGGCAGCGCGGCCATCCCCGACTGGGTGTCCCCAAGCCTGTTCGACATGGGGCTGATGCTGCTGGTCGGTACGCTGGGCGGTGCCGCTCAGGTGCTGATCACCCAGGCCTTCCGCCTCGGCCCCGCGGCGGTGGTGGCGCCATTCGAATACACCGGGATGATCTGGGCGACGCTGCTGGGGTTCCTGGTCTTCGGCGACGTGCCGACGCCGGCCGTGCTGGTCGGGGCGGGGATCATCATCGCCAGCGGCCTCTACATCCTGCACCGCGAAACGATGAAACGTACTGCAGGGTGAATTCAACGGGGGGCAAATCATCCCTCGTGCCGGTCTTCGGTGCCGATGCGGAAAGCGCCCCAATGTTTGCCCTTCACATAGATGGGCGCGGCGATGTCCTTCATCGACACGATCTGGCCGCCGCCCATGTCCCGGCGGTAGGTCTGGATCAGAATGGCCTGCCGGTTGCGGGCGGCGGCGAGGCCTGTGGCGTCGTCGAACATGCGGCGGTTGCGGCAGTGCGCGTTGTTCCAGATGGGATCGTCGGGCCGCTGCGGCTCGGAATATTTCCTGTTGTGGGTCGGCAGATAGCCGTTGCGGTCCACCGCGGCGCAGAAGGCGATTCGGCGGTGACGCAGCAACGCCTTGTCCTGAAGATCGGCCAGCAGCCGGTCGCACAGGGCGGTGCAGGGGGCGGTGAACTGCGGCGGGTCGGTGTCGGGAGTCTGCTCGTACTCGGCGGAGAAGAGGCGGTCGACGCTGATCTCACCGCGGTCAATGGCCCCGTCGAACAGGCCGCCGATGGTGCGGGCCGTCTCCTGCGCCAGGGTCACCAACTCCGCGTCCGCGGCGTTCCAGCGCGTCAACGCGGAGGCGAGCCGTTCCACGACGTCGGCGGGCAGGGGATCGAAGCGCACATGGGCGATGTCGCGTTCCGTCGCCACGATGATGCCGGTGGCCCGGCCGAGCCCGTCGATGTCCAAGCGGATGGCGTAGCCGTCGGCACTGGCGAGTTGCACCTCGCGCACTTGGCAGCCGCCCCGCGAGATGTTGTCGAGCCGGCTCTGGAAGGCCAGCCCGTCGACCTCCACGCGGCAGCCGATGTCGACCGCGACCCGGTCCTCGCCGCGCCGATTGCCGAAGCGGGTGCCACGCAGAGAGGCCGTGACGCGCCGCTTGATGCCGAAGATCTGCTTCACGAGGCCCGTGGCGTTCTCCCACAGCTCGCTCGCCTTCTTCGTCGATCGGTCGGCCGCCTGGGCCACCTTCGCGATGCTCTCGTGGACGTTCTGCATGCTGGTGGCCATCTCGTCGGCGTTGTCCGCGATGTCGCGGGTGACGATGGCCTGCTCGGCGACGGATTCGGTGATGGAGGCGATGTCTTCCGTGACCGTCTGGACGCGCCCGGCGACGGATTCGATCGCCGTCACGGTCTGGTCGATGGAGGCCTGCATGGCCTCGATCTGGGCACGGATGTCGCCGGTGGCGTTGTTGGTCTGGTCGGCCAGCGTCTTCACCTCGTTGGCGACGACGGCAAAGCCCTTGCCGGCGCTGCCGGCCCGCGCAGCCTCGATGGACGCGTTCAGCGCCAGCAGGCGCGTTTCCTTGGCGATCCGTTCGATCAGGGTGACGACGCTGCCGATGCGTTCCGACGCGGCGGCGAGCGTCTGCGCGTAGGCCTGCGCCTCCTGCGAGCGGGTGGAGGCGTTGCGCGAGCTGTCGGTCGCGTGCTCCACCCTGGCGGTGATCTCGTTGAAGCTGTCCGACAATCCGCGCGCGGCCAGCGCGATCAGCCGGGCGTTCATGTTGGTCTGTTCGGACGCCTCGGTGACGTGCTCGCCCTCGGTCGCCACCCGGTTGGCGGCGCCCAGCACCTCGTCGGCGGCGCCCTCCATGCTGGCGGCGTTGTGGCGGACGATGTCCACGGCCTCGCTCAGCTCACGCTCGAACCCCTCGGCGAATTCCTCCATTTCCGCGGTCATGTCGGAGCTGCTGACGGCCCGGTGATAGACGGACAACGCCATCTCCGCCTCCATCAGCACGCCGCGGATCAGCGCGCCGACCTCCGCCGCGGCCCGGTTCCGGTCGAACCGGTGGGTGCGGATGACGTGTGCGGCCATGCGCTCCAGCAGCATGGAATAGCCGGCGACGTAATATTTCGGCATCAGGCCGACCTTCTGGTGCGCGTGGCCCAGCTTGCGCACGCGGTCCAGATAGGCGGCGTCGAAATTGGCGTTGAAGAAGGCGTTCCACTGCGCGCGGTGGGCACGGTGGATGGCCGCGGTGCGCTCCGGATCGGTCAGCAGGGACGCCGTTCCCGGCTGCTTGGCCATGACGGCGTAGAAGTCGTCAATGGCGGAATCGAGAACCGGCCCCATCGCCGCGCCGAGGGAGCGCAATGTTTCCTCTGTGCGCGCGTCCATCCGCCAGAGATCGCGGTCCAACTCCGTCGCGTCGGACGGCGGGATCGGCGCGGCGGCGGCTGGGTGCATCGGGTGTCCTTTTCGGCGACGTATCGAAATTCTATTCTTCTTTATTGGTAATACAACTTTCGAAGGTCGTCGTCCGGGGCTTGTTGGATTGCCTCGTCGCCAAATCGGGCGGCCAATTGCCGCACGCCGGCCGTCAGGCGGCCCAGCGCAACGCCTGGGCACCGTCACAGGGCATGGCCGTGCGGACCAGGGCCATGATGCCGCTGCGCTCCAGAATCCGACGCACGCGCGGAGGATGATTCTCGAAGGCGACTGTCCCGCCCTGCTCCTCGATGGTGTTGTGCAGGGCCAGCAGCAGGCCGATGCCGCAGGAATCGAGGAACTCCACGCGGGACAGGTCGATGCGCAGGCACATCCGCGGCATGTCCGCCACGTGGCGCAGCAGGGGCTTCAGCCGGGGCAGGGCGGCGTAATCGACGCGCCCGTCCAGCGCGACGCGCGCGCAGCGCAGACCGGCGCGGACCGGGACGGTGCAAAGTGGGGAGGGAGAACCCGCGGTGGGGTCTTGCGACGCGAGACGCATCGGTCGGTGACCTCCTTGATGATGTGCGGTGGGGCGTCCGGAGGGGGACGTCGGGGGCGGCGTGCCGGACAGGACCATGGAAAACCGGATGGTTTCGTGGCGGTTCGGTTGCAGTTCCGTGATTCCAACCGCATCATACGGTCGGCGGATGAACACTTCCAGTGCCCGCCGACCGTTAATCCCGGCAGATCAATGCGTTAGCATTGATCGAGAGGGTGATACGGACGACGCCTTCAGGCGCCGTCCGTATCAGCCGTTCCTTGACAGCGGGGAGTGCTGACGACACTGTGCCTACGTACGGCTGGGGTGCCCGCCGAAGAGCGGGCTGAGACGACACCCATCGAACCTGATCTGGGTCATGCCAGCGAAGGGAGCCGACCGTTGGAGGCTTCGCCCTTGTGGCACGTGTCCTCTGCAACGGCTCCCCGCCGGCCAGGAGGAGACACATCCATGCGGCGGTTCCTGCCTTTTGTTGTCGGTTGTGCGGTGCTGGCGGCCGGTGCGGCGCGTGCCGAGACCGTGTCGGTCCCGGTGCTGGTGCCGCTGACCGGCTTCCTCTCGCTGGAGGGCACCAGCCAGCGCAACGGGGCGGTGCTGGCGCTGAAGGAGGCGCCGGCCGGAATCACCGTCGAATCGCAGGTGATCGACACTGGCACCTCGCCCGAAGCCGCCGTTACGGCGCTGGAGCGCGCGGTCGGCGGCAAGGTGACGGCGGTGGCGGCCAGCATGCTGGGCACGCAGATGCTGGCCATGCTGCCGCTGGCGGCGGAGTACAAGATCCCGCTGGTCACCGTCTCTGGCACCGCGAGCATCACGGAGCAGGGCAATCCCTGGGTCTTCCGCTTCTTTCCCGGTGACGCAGTGACCAAGGAGGCGCACGCCCGCTACGTCGTGCAGGAACTGGGCAGGAAGCGCCCGGCGCTGATTTACCAGACCACCGCCTACGGCCAGAGCGGCAAGGCGCATCTGGAGGAGAAGTTCAAGGCACTCGGTGCCGAACTGGTGTTCGAGGAAGGGGTGGACCCGGCCGCCAAGGATTTGCTGCCGGTGCTGACCAAGGCGCTGGCCGCCAAGCCGGACGTGCTGGTTCTGCACCTGCATTCTGCGCCGACCGCGCTGTTCATTCGTCAGGCCGCGGCCAGCGGCGTGGATATTCCCATCGTCGCCGGCTCCGCCATGCACCAGCCGAGCACCGCGGCCCTGCTGGAGCCCGCCGAGTTGAAGGGAGTGTGCGCGGAGACCGCCGCATCCCCGATTTCCGGCGGCAGCCCGGAGGTGGAGGCCTTCACCGCCGCCTACCGCGCCGCCTTCAACGCGGAGCCCGACGCCTTCGCGCTCGGCCAGTATGACGGCACGCGCATGGTGCTGGACGCGGTGAAGGCCGGCGCCCGCACCGCCGACGACGTGCGCAAGGCGCTGTCCGCCGGCACCCACAAGGGCCTCGCCATGACCTACCAGTCGGATGGCAAGGGCAACATGGCCCATTCGGCGGTGATCGTCTGCTACGACGGCACCTCGCGCGTGCCGACGATCGCCAAGCGTTACGACAACGTAACGGATGTGGTGAAGTGAGGGGAGCGAAGGGCGCTTGATCACCCTGCAACTCCTTGTCAACGGGATCGCGCTTGGGGCGGCCTACGCGCTGGTCGCGCTGGGCTTCGTGCTGGTGCTGAACGCCACCTCGGCGGTGAACTTCGCGCAGGGCGACCTCGTCATGGCGGGCGGCCTGCTGGCCGTGGCGCTGGCGCCGGTCATTCCGCTGCCGGGAATCGCGCTGCTGCCCGTGGTGCTGGTGCTCATGGCGGCGCTCGGCCTCGTGCTGGCGCTGGCGGCTTATCTGCCTCTGAGGGGAAGGCCCCCGGTGTCGGTCTTCATCAGCACCATCGCCGTGGGCATCATCCTGCAGAACGGGGCATCCGTGCTGTTCGGGCCGGAGCCGCGGGCGGCGCCGCCCCTGTTGTCCGGCGGAACGATCCAGCTTGGCGGGCTGGTGGTGGCGGAGCAGTCGCTGGCCATCGTCGTGGTGGCGGCCCTGCTGATTGCCGGGCAGCAATGGCTGTTCGGGCGCACCCAACTTGGCCGGCGGCTGCGGGCCACCGCGCAGGACCCGGAGATGGCGCGGGCCTGCGGCGTGCCGGTCACGGCAATGATCCTGGTCACCTTCGCGCTGGGCACGGCCTACGCCGGGGCCGCGGGGCTGCTGCTGGCCAACCGCTATTTCGTCACACCGACGGCAGGCGGCGACCTGATTCTGAAGGCCTACATCGCGGTGACCATCGGCGGCTGGGGCTCGGTGCCCGGCGCGGTGGTCGGGGCGCTGCTGATCGCGCTGTTCGAGGTGGGCGTCTCCTCGGTGCTGTCCTACCCCGTGGCGCTGGGGCTGCTGTACGCCACGCTGCTGGCCATCCTGGTCGCCCGGCCGCAGGGCCTGTTCGGGGAGGCGGCGCGGCGCCGTGCGTGAAAAGGTTCAGAAATTGTCGGCGCTGGTCCCATCCCTGACCCTTCCCCGCTTCGTTGGGGAGGGATTGCTGGTGGGGGCGCTGCTGGCGTACGCGCTGCTGTACGCGTCGCCCTATGGGCTGCGCGTGCTGACCGTGGCGGGGGTGTACGCGCTGGCCGCCATCGGGTTCCAGATCGTGTTCGGGCTGGGCGGCGCGCTGTCGCTGGCCCATGGAGCGTTTTTCGGCCTGGGCGCCTACGCCACGGGAATCCTGGGCAGCCAATGGGGTTGGAGCTTCGTGGCGACCTTCCCGGTGTCGCTGCTGGTGCCCCTGCTGCTGGCCCTGGTTGTCGGGCTGCCGGTGCTGCGGCTGGAGTCCCATTACTTCGCGTTGGCGACGCTGGGCATCGCACAGGTCGTGCTTCTGCTGGCCGTCAACAGTCCCGGCCTGACGGGTGGGGCGAACGGGCTGCCGGGGGTGCCGGGCATCGTGCTGTTCGGCTGGGCGGTACCGCGCGGGTTGCCGCTGGCGTCGGTGGTCTGGGCCTTCGTCGCGCTGGGCGGCGCGCTGGCCTGGAGGCTGGCGTCCGGGCGCTGGGGACGGGCGCTGACCCTGGTGCGCGACGATCCGCTGGCGGCGGGAACGCTTGGACTGGACGTCGGGGGGCTCCGTCTGGCCGCCTTCGCGCTCAGCGCGGTCTATGCCGGGGCGGCCGGGGCGCTGGCCGTGCACACGCAGCGCGTGGTGTCGCCGGAAGTGCTGGAATTTCCCGTCATGGTGTCCGTCCTGACCATCGCCGTGGTCGGCGGGCGGGGGCGCGTGGCCGGTGCGATCCTGGGAGCGGTGCTGCTGATCCATCTGCCGGAGTGGTTTCGGTTCCTGGAGCGCAGCTACCTGATCGTCTACGGCGCGGCGCTGCTGGTGACCATGGTGCTGATGCCCCACGGCCTGACCGGCCTGCTGGATCGGTTGTTCCCGCAACGTCCGCGGCCGCTTCCGCGGGTGGCGGCTCCGAGTGTGGTCGCGAGGCCGTCCGGCCCCGTGCTGCGGGTCGAAGGGCTGGGCAAGGCGTTCGGCGGGGTGCGGGCGGTGGATGGCGTCTCCCTGACCCTGGAGGCCGGTTCCATCACCGGCCTGATCGGCCCCAACGGGTCCGGCAAGACAACGGTCATCAACCTGATTTCGGGGCTGGAACGACTGGACCAGGGGCGCATCCTCCTGTCCGGCCGGAATCTGACCGGGCAGCGGCCGGACCGCATCGCGCGGGCCGGCGTGGCGCGCACCTTCCAGGCGGTCAGCCTGCCGGAGGGAGCCACGGTTCTGGAGGCCGTCGCCACCGCGCGGCTGGAGCGTGACCGCACCGTGGCGGAGGCCGAGGCGCACGCGCTGTGGGCGCTTGAGTGTTTGGGCGCCGCCGATCTCGCCGCGCGCCCTTGCGCCGACCTGCCGGCGGCGCTGCGCCGCCGGGTGGAACTGGCCCGCGCGTTGGCCCGCCAGCCCGCCGTGCTGCTGCTCGACGAGCCCGCCGCCGGCCTGACCGACGCGGAAAAGGCCGACCTTGCCGGCCATCTGCGCGCCATCGCCGCCTTGGGCACTGCGTTGCTGGTGGTGGAGCACGACATGGGTTTCCTGCTGCCGCTGGCCGGGCATGTGTTGTGTCTGGACCAGGGGCGTACGCTGTACGACGGCCCGCCGGACGGCGTGCGCAACGACCCCGCCGTGGTCGCCGCCTATCTGGGGGAGGGCGCGCCGTGAGCGGGCCGCTGTTGCGCATCGAGGGGCTTGCCGCGGGCTATGGCGGCGCCATGGCTGTGGATCGGCTGACTCTGTCCGTTGCGGCGGGGGAGGCGGTGGCCCTGCTGGGCGCCAACGGCGCCGGCAAGTCCACCCTGCTGAAGGCGGTCCTGGGCCTGATTCCGGTCCGGTACGGGCGGCTGTGGCTGGATGGGGAGGAGATCACCGGCCTTGCCCCGGAACGGCGGGTCCGCCGCGGCCTTGGCTATGTGCCGGAGGGGCGGCGGGTCTTCCCCGGCATGAGCGTGCGCGACAACCTGGAGGTCGCGAGCCCCCTCGGCCGCGTCGACCGCGCCTGCGACCTGGAGCGGATCTTCGCCCTGTTTCCCGCCCTGGCGGACAAGGCGGCGGAGCGTGCGTGGCGCCTGTCCGGCGGGCAGCAGCAAATGTTGGCGGTGGGGCGCGCGCTGATGGGGCGGCCACGCCTGTTGTTGCTGGACGAACCCTCGCTCGGCCTCTCGCCGAAGCTTGCGGGGGAGGTCTTCGCCGCCGTACGGGCCATCGCGGCGGAGGGCACGACGGTGTTGGTCGCGGAGCAGAGCGCCGCCCGCGCCCTGGCCGCCACCGGGCGTGCCGTGCTGATGCGATTGGGCACGATCGTCCACGACGGGCCGGTCGATGCGCTACCGGAACATGCCCTGCGCGAAGCCTTCCTCGGGGGATGAGCAAACGATCGGTTCGGGATGGGTGAACTTTCTGGAAGACCGCTCGTCTTCCACTTGCCGATCGTACCGAGCGCGGCTAGCTTCCCGCCGTGCTTTGCCCGGAAGGATTACTCCCGCCATGATCGACAAGACCGCCGTTGCCGCGCTTTCCGCCGTTCTTCTGCTGGGCGCCGCCAACGTCCACGCCGAAGGGGCGCAGGTGGCGGAACTTGTTCCGGTTGATCCTCCGGTCCTTTACTACCCCGCGCCGTCCTACGATCCGCCGCCGTCCCGGTCCCAGATCATCACCCCGGCAGCCCCGTCCGCCGGCCCATCCGCTCCTGCTGCTGCGCCCGAGAAGAGCGGACCGTCGGCGCTGGAGAACGGCTGGCAGGGCGGCCCGGCGAAGGACAGGGACGGCAAGTTCGCCTACTGCGCCGTGGAGGGTCGTTTCGACAGCGGACACGTCCTGATGGTCGCACGCAATCCGAAGGGTGAAATCAACCTCGGCATCGGCATTCCGGGCGCCGAGATGCCGGCCGGGCAGCAGTGGAAGGTCACGGTCTCCATCGACAACAAGCTGAGCCGCGACCGCGTCGCCATCGCGCCGAAGACGGACATGCTGGTCGTTCCCAACGGGCGGGACGAGGAACTCTACAACGCCATGATGAACGGCAAGGAGCTGGTCTTTGCCTCCGACGCCGACCGCATCGTCTTCGCGTTGAAGGGCACGAAGAAGGTCCTGACCGACCTGAAGACCTGCGTGGAGAAGTCGGGCAACGTGCCGGCGATCAACACGGCGTCCAAGCAGGACGGCAAGGGCGGCAAGCTGCCGGACGGGCTGGCGGACCTGCTGAAAGCCGCTGGCGTGCGCGAGGTGCAGCCCGTTCCGCTCGACAACATCCCGCGCGAGGAGCGTCCGGCGGATCTCGCCTGGCGCATCGGCCCGGTGATGGGCGGCATCCGCGAGCGTCTGGTGGCGGACGACGCCAAGCTGGGTGAGCTGTCGGACGCCTATGTCGAGGCGATGAAGAAGAGGTGCGACGGCACTCACACTGCGTCGCTGAACCCGACCGAGGAGTTTCCGGGCCTGTCGCTGCGCACCGGCGTCATGGACTGCACGCTGAAGGAGGGGAATTTGCACGTCTCGCTGACCTTCTTCCTGTCGTCGGCGCGCCTGTTCACGGTTCTGTTCCACGAGTCCGCCGACATCGACAAGGCCTTGGCCGACAAGGTCCGCGACAATCTGGCCGAGGTCCTGCGCAAGTTCGCCACCGCCCCTGCTCCGGCAGCACAGACCACTAAGCCGTAAGAAGTAGCGCTCACCCGCGCGGTTGAAGCCGGGGAGGCGCCGCACAGTTTTTCTGTCATGCCGGATGACGTGACGGGAATCAGAGGGGCGGCGAGCGATGTCGTCGGCCCCTTGGCCAGCGGTCGGCCCGCCGCGGCTCTGGGCCGCCAAGCGTTGCGCAACAGCACGCTGGCCGTTCTGCTTTTGGCGGCCGTCGTGGGCGCCGGGGTCGGGCTGGCGGTGGCGCTGCTGCACGAAGCGGTGGCCCTGGCGCAGGAGACTGCCTTCGATCTGCCGCCCGGAACCAACCTGGGCGACGCCGTGGCCTCCGACCCATGGCGGATCGTGCTGGTTCCGGCCGCGGGCGGGCTGGTGATCGGGATTCTGGTCAAGCTGGTGCGCCGCTGGCGGCCGAACGACATCGTCGATCCCATCGAGGCGAACGCGCTGTACGGCGGCAAGATGTCGCTGCTGGACAGCCTGCGCCTGACCCTGTCCACCATGCTGTCCAACGGATCCGGCGCGTCGGTCGGGATGGAGGCCGCCTACACCCAGGCGGGGGCCGGCGTTGCCTCCGTCGTGGGGCAGCGGTTGCACCTGCGCCGGGCGGACCTGCGCACCATGGTCGGCTGCGGCGCAGCGGCGGCCATCTCCGCCGCCTACGACGCACCGCTGGCCGGCGCCTTCTACGCGTTTGAACTGGTGCTGGGCGGCTACACCATCGCGACGCTGGCCCCGGTGGGGACCGCGGCGGTCGTCGCGGTCGCGGTGGCGAATTGGCTGTCCGACGGAGCCACCTCCTTGCCGTTCGTCCGTCCGGTGGCCGTGGCGGGGTGGGACTATCTGGCCTGCGGCGCCCTGGGGTTCCTTGCCGGATGGCTCAGCATCTTCGCCATGCAGTCCGTTACGGTGGCGGAACGGGCATTCCGCGCGCTGCCTGTTCCGGTCTGGGCGCGTCCAGCGTTGGGCGGTCTCTGCGTCGGCGCGCTGGCGCTGGCCGTGCCGCAGGTTCTGGGCGCCGGTCCCGGCGCCGATCCGGAGCATCTGGCGGACGGGGTGCAGGCCATGGCGATCCTGTTGATCGCCAAGATCGCGGCCTCCGCCCTGTCGCTCGGGTCCGGCTTCCGCGGCGGGCTGTTCAGCGCGTCGCTCCTGCTGGGCGGCCTGTTCGGCGGGGTGATGTACGGGGCCATCGAGACGCTGGCGCCGTCGCTGGGCATCGACCGTATGGTGCTGGTTCTGGTCGGCATGGGCTCGGTTGCCGCCGGGATCATCGGCGCGCCGGTCACCATGGTGCTGCTGGTGCTGGAAGCGACGCAGGACCTCTGGGCGGCGTCCGGCGTGCTGATCGGCGTGGTGGTGTCCACGACCGTCGTGCGGCAGGCCTTCGGATACTCCTTCGCCACGTGGCGTTTCCACTTGCGCGGCGTGCCGATCCGCGGCGCCTACGACATCGGCTGGGTGTCGGAACTAACCGCGCTGCGCCTAATGCGCGCCGATGCCAAGACGATCCTGACCACCCAGACCGTGGAAACCCTGCAACGGCTCTACCCGCTGGGTTCGGCCAAGATCGTGTTTGCGGTGGAGCCGAGCGGCCGTTACGCCGGCATCATCGACATGGGGGCGGTGCACGATCCGTCGCAGGACGAGGAGACGGCCAAGCAGCCGGTCAGCGCCCTGGCCCACCACGCCGACGCCTTCGTGCTGCCGGGCGACGACGTCCGCACCGTGCTCCAGCGCTTCTGCACCGCGGAGGTGGAGGCTCTGCCGGTGGTGGCCTCGCCGGCCGACCGGCGCATCGTCGGCTACGTCACCGAGGCCTACGCGCTGCGCCGCTACAGCCAGGAACTGGAACGCCAGCGCGGCGAGGAGCTGGGTGAGCGGAGCCTTTACGGGCGAGATTGATCCGGTAGCGGTGCGTGCCGTTGAGCAGCCGGAACATTCTCTGGCCGAAACGACGCGCGGTCAGCCATCCCCCTTCTCGTTGGTCCCGAAGCTGAGATGGATGCCCAGCACCTCCGCGGCGATCTTGGCGACGGACAGGTCGATGGGCGGCGGCGCGACGTTCACGCCCTTGCGCAGGGCCTCCGTCACGATCTCCAGCACACGCAGGCGGGCGAACCACTTGGAGTTGGCGGGAACGGCGTGCCAGGGGGCGTTGTCGGTCGAGGTCTTGTCGAACATGGCCTCGATCGCCTTGGTGTAGTCGTCCCAGCGCGCACGGTTGCGCAAATCCTCCTCGGTCAGCTTCCAGCGCTTGTAGGGGTTGGTCATCCGTTCCCGGAAGCGGTCGAGCTGTTCGTCTTCCGTGATGTGCATGAAGATCTTGATGATGCGGGCGCCGTCATCGGTCAGCATCTTCTCAAACTCGACGATCTCGTCGTAGGCGCGCTTCCATTCGTCCTTGCTGGCGAAGCCCTCCACCCGCTCCACCAGCACGCGGCCGTACCAGGACCGGTCGAAGATGGCGAAGGTGCCGGGGGCGGGCAGCCGGGTCCAGAAGCGGTACAGGTAATGCTTGCCCTGCTCCTCGGGCGTCGGCGAGCCGATGGGCCAGACGTGGAAGCCGCGGGGGTCGAGCGGTTCGGTCAGGCGGCGGATGCAGCCGCCCTTGCCAGCGGCGTCCCAGCCTTCGAACACCAGGATGGCGCGGCGCTTCTCGTGCCAGTAGGTCTGCTGGATGTGCAGCAGCTCCTTCTGGAGCTTGTCGAGTCGGCGCTCGTACTCCTCCTTGTTGTCGATGCGGGCGGCCTTCATGTCCAGCTTGTCCAGGCGGATTTTGCCGTTCCCGTTGCCCATGCATGGTCCTTTCGCGGTTTGGGAGCCTTCCGCCGCATCCGGCGGAACCTTCGCGCGTCGTTGGGGTTGAGCGCGTGCGCCCCGCCGGGCGTCCGTTGCGATCCTGCGTTGATTCCCGTGGGGCACGATCCCAGCCGGGGAACGCTGTGTTGTCAACGGTCGAGCGCGGCGGGCGTGCCACAGCCGACCACGAGGACACTCCCATGGCCACCGCTGGACCGCGCATCTACAACCTGTTTCCCACCCTGATCGGCCCCGTTCGCGACTGGGCGGGACATCTGCCGCGCATCCAGGGAATGGGGTTCGACTGGCTGTTCCTGAACCCGATCCACTATCCGGGCTTTTCCGGCAGCCTCTACGCGGTGAAGGACTATTACCGGCTGCACGACCGCCTCCAGGGCGGCGCGCCCGAGCATCCGGACGAGCTGCTGCGTAGCTTCATCGCCGAGGCGCGGCGGCACGGTCAGTCGGTGATGCTGGACCTCGTCATCAATCACACTGCCAAGGACGCGCTGCTAGTCGGCGAGCATCCGGACTGGTACCGGCGCGATTCCAACGGCGAACTCTACAGCCCGCGCGCGGTGGACCCGGTCGACCCGACCCTGGTCACGGTGTGGGGCGACCTTGCCATGCTCGACTACGACAAGGCGGAGGCGCGGGCCGGGCTGGTCGACTACTGGACCCATTACCTGCGCCACTACATCGGCCTCGGCGTGAAGGGCTTCCGCTGCGACGCCGCCTACCAGATCCCGGCCGACGTGTGGAAGACGCTGATCGATGCCTCCCGCGCGGTCGATCCGGAGGTGAAATTCTTCGCCGAAACGCTGGGCTGCACGGTGGAGCAGGTGCGCGACCTGTGCGGGGCGGGCTTCGACTTCCTGTTCAACAGCGCCAAGTGGTGGGACTTCAAGTCCGACTGGCTGCTGGACCAGTATGAGGAATTCCGCTGGATCGCGCCCTCCATCGCCTTTCCGGAAAGCCACGACACCGACCGCCTCGCCGCCGAGGTCGGCAGCCAGGACACGGAGCGGCTGGCCGCCCAGCTGAAGATGCACTACCTGTTCGCGGCCTCCTTCTCCACCGGCGTCATGATGCCGGTCGGCTTCGAATACGGCTTCACCCGCAAGCTGGACGTGGTGAACACCACGCCGGAGGACTGGGAGCGGCCGAAGGTGGACCTGTCCGGCTTCATCAGCAAGGTCAACGCCATGAAGGCGGACACGCCGGCCTTGAACGTCGAGGGGCCGCAACGCCGCGTCACATCCCCGCACAACCCCGTGGTCGGGCTGGTGCGCAGCACCGACGGCTGGGCAAACGGCGGCGGAGAGGGCTGCTCCGTCCTGCTGATCAACCCCGACGAGACGCAGGCGCACCCCATCGACCCCGGCCCGGTGCTGGCGGAGACCGGCGGCCTGTTCGCCGACTTCGAGGACGCCACCCCCGACGCGGAGCCCGTGCCCTTCGAGCCGGGCCGCACCCTGCGCCTGCGCCCCCTGGAGATGCGCGTCTTCCGCGCCCGCCAGGCCGAGCGCCGGCCCATCGAGCTTCACCATCTGGGCGAGCGCGGGCCGCAACACGATAAGGAAACCCGCACCTGGATGGACGAGCTGGCGGCGCGGCGCGTCACCATCGAGAACGTCTATCCCGAGATCGACGGCGGGCGCTTCGCGGTCAAGCGCGTGGTCGGCGACGTGATGGACGTGTGGGCGGACATCTACACCGACGGCACCTTCGTGCTGGCCGCCCGCGTCATCTACCGCCCGGTGGACGAGGAGGAGTGGCGCGAGGTGCCCATGACCCTCTTCGACAACGACCGCTGGGTCGGCAAGGTGCCGCTGACCCGCAACACGCGCTATCAGTACAGCATCCTGGCGTGGCGCGACGTGTGGGAGAGCTGGCGCGCCGACTTCAAGAAGAAGCACGACGCCGGGCTGGACGTGAGCCTGGAACTGATCGAGGGCCGCCGCTTCGTCGAGCACGCCGTGGGCCTCGCGGAAGGCGAGGGCAGGGCGGCGCTGGAGCGGGTGGTGGAGCGGATGAACGCGCTCCAGGGCCCGGACCTCATCACCTACGCGCTGTCGGACGAGCCGCGCCGGATCATGGCGCAGCACGGGGAGCGGCAGTATCTGTCCCGTTACGGCTGCGACCTGGAGGTCTATGTGGACCGGACGGCCGCGCGCTATTCCGCGTGGTTCGAGATCTTCCCGCGCTCCGCCTCGCCCGATCCGTCGCGGCCCGGCACCTTCGACGACGTGGTGAACCTGCTGCCCATGATCCACCGCATGGGCTTCGACGTGCTGTATTTCCCGCCGATCCACCCCATCGGCCGCAGTTTCCGCAAGGGGCGCAACAACACGCTGAACCCCGGCCCGAACGATCCCGGCGTGCCCTACGCCATCGGCGCCAGCGAGGGCGGGCACACCGACATCGACCCGATGATCGGCGACTTCGACGGCTTCCGCCGGCTGCTGGCGGAGGCCAGGCGGCACGGCATCGAGATCGCGCTGGACTTCGCCGTCCAGTGCTCCCCCGACCACCCGTGGATCAAGCAGCACCCGCAGTGGTTCTACTGGCGCCCGGACGGGACGATCCGCTACGCCGAGAACCCGCCGAAGAAGTACCAGGACATCGTCAACGTCAGCTTCTACCGCGAATCCTACCCCGACCTGTGGTACGCGCTGCGCGACGTGGTGCTGTTCTGGTGCGACGAGGGGGTGCGCATCTTCCGCGTGGACAACCCGCACACCAAGCCCTTCCCGTTCTGGGAATGGATGATCCGCGAGGTGCAGGACCGCTTCCCCGACGCGATCTTCCTGGCCGAGGCCTTCACCCGGCCGAAGCTGATGAAGCGCCTTGCCAAGCTGGGCTTCACCCAGTCCTACAGCTACTTCACGTGGCGCAACACCAAGCAGGAACTGACCGAGTACCTGACGGAGCTGACCCAGGGCGAGTCCAAGGACTACATGCAGCCCAACTTCTTCGCCAACACGCCGGACATCCTGCCGCCGATGCTGGTTCACGGAGGGCGGGCGGCGCACATGATGCGCGCCGTGCTGGCCGCGACCCTGTCCGGCGTCTATGGCCTCTACACCCCATTCTTCGTCTGCGAGGCTGATCCCTTCCCCGGCAAGGAGGAGTACAATCACTCAGAGAAGTACGAGGTCCGGCACTGGGACTGGAACAAGCCCGGCAACATCGTCGGCTACATCACCAAGCTGAACGAAATCCGCCGCGAGAACCCGGCGCTGCACCGCTTCACCAACCTGCGCTTCTACAACGCCTTCGACGACAACATCCTGCTCTACGGCAAGATGACGGAGGCGAAGGACAACGTGATCCTGATCGCGGTGAACGTCGATCCGCACAACGGCCACGGCGGCACCATCGAGATCCCGCTGTGGGAACTGGGCCTGCCCGACGGAGCCCACGTCGAGGTGGAGGACCTGTTCAGCGGACACCGCTTCACCTGGATCGGCAAGTTCCAGCATGTCTGGCTCGACCCGCAGCAGAACCCCGCGGCCATCTGGCGCATCAGGCCGCCGGGAGCATGAGTGGGCCTTTCCAGCGGGGCCAGTCCCTTCTCCCCTCTGGGGAGAAGGGATTTTAACCAATGCAACATCGTGCAACACATTTTCGGCGATGTTGCATGGGCGCAGCTTGCCCGTTTGCGATAGGAATTATGTCTTTGTTTGGCGGGGGAGGCAATCCGGCGATGATCCTGCGTGGGCCGTGTGCGGCACCGGGCGCAACAGGCCAAAGCGATGTGCCGGCGTCGGCGCCTTTCCCTTCCGTCAGAGGGTTCTGTTAATATTACAACCTTGGATTTATTAATTGCCTATGAATGAGCGCAGTTGGCGGATTTTTTGCTCGGGATGTTCAGGTGCAGATAGCGCGGCCTCGTCGTTTGTCGAAAAAGGTTAGAAATCTCAGACATAAGATTGGATTTGCGGCAAGTTGTCCAACTCCCGGCGGTTCGTGATGGTGGTATGGTTGCCGGCCTGTTCAATCCGGTTCAGCCAGCCATCCCCCGTCAGGTCACTATGCCGTTGTCAGCGCGATTTCCCTGGAAGCCGGAATATACGGTCGGCAACGAGTTCATCGATGCCCAGCACCAGACGCTTCTGGAACTGGCCAATCTGCTGCATGTGGCGATCAACGCGGGGCAGGGTTACCGCGTGATTCAGAGCGCGTTCGCCGCGCTGATGAAGTACACGGAAGAGCATTTCGCCGACGAGGAGCGCTTCTGGGAAAACGCCAGGAGCCAGAGGTTGAACCAGCACCGGCGGGAGCACCGGGAGATCACCGAGGAACTGGCCGCCCTGCGGCACGAGGGGGAGTTCGGCGTCGTCTTCTGCACGCCCAACGAACTGGCGAACTGGATCGAACACCGCCTGATCGCCCACGTCATCAACGACGACCAGGACTCCTACCGGGCACTGGCCAAGCCCCCGGTGCGGGGCAAGCGGTAGGCGCCGCCACCTCTCCGGCCCGCTTTCCTGCCCGCTATCCTGTCCAGGGCGGCCCCCGTTCGATCGAGGTCTCCGTTTGCGGTGCCTCTATCGCCGGTTGGATAACGCACCTTGCCTTCGCTGCGGAACGGTCCCCCGACTGAGTGGTTTATGTCGGTGCGCGGGGGGCTATCCTCTCCCCGGGAACCATTCCGGAGTGGCGGCGGCGGCATGAAAAGCTCGGACATTGGGCGGATCGATCGGAATGACACGCTCTGGTACAAGGATGCGGTCATCTACCAGCTTCATGTGAAGGCCTATTTCGATGCCGACAACGACGGCATCGGCGACTTCGCCGGGCTGACGCAAAAGCTCGACTACATTCAGGAACTGGGCGTCACCACGCTGTGGCTGTTGCCCTTTTACCCGTCGCCCCTGCGCGACGACGGCTATGACATCGCCGATTACAAGGCGGTCAACCCGTCCTATGGCAATGTCCAGGACTTCAAGCGCTTCCTGCGCGAATGCCACGACCGCGGCCTGCGCGTCATCACGGAACTGGTCATCAACCACACCTCAGACCAGCACCCGTGGTTTCAGCGCGCCCGCCAGTCGAAACCGGGTTCCAATCACCGCAATTACTACGTCTGGTCCGACACCGACCAGAAATACCAGGGCACGCGCATCATCTTCTGCGACACCGAGAAATCCAACTGGACCTGGGATTCGGAAGCGCAGGCGTATTTCTGGCACCGTTTCTATTCGCACCAGCCCGACCTGAATTTCGACAACCCGAAGGTTCTTCAGGAAGTGCTGAACGTCATGCGCTTCTGGCTGGACATGGGGGTGGACGGGCTGCGGCTGGACGCCGTGCCCTATCTGAAGGAGCGCGAGGGCACCAACAACGAGAACCTGCCCGAAACGCACGAGGTGCTGAAGGCCATCCGCGCGGAGATCGACAAGGGCTACAGCGACCGCATGCTGCTGGCCGAGGCCAACCAGTGGCCGGAAGACGTGATGCCCTATTTCGGCGATCCGGAAAGGGGCGGCGACGAATGCCACATGGCCTTTCACTTCCCGCTGATGCCGCGCATCTACATGGCCGTGGCCATGGAGGACCGCCACCCCATCGCCGACATCATGCGCCAGACGCCGGACATCCCGGACCTGTGCCAGTGGGCCATCTTCCTGCGCAACCATGACGAACTGACGCTGGAAATGGTGACCGACCGGGAGCGGGACTATCTCTGGGACTTCTACGCGGCCGACCGGCGCATGCGCATCAACCTGGGCATCCGCCGCCGGCTTGCCCCGCTGCTGCAAAGCGACCGCCGCAAGATCGAGCTGCTGAACAGCCTGCTGATGTCCATGCCCGGCACGCCGGTGCTGTATTACGGCGACGAGATCGGCATGGGCGACAACATTTATCTCGGCGACCGCGACGGCGTGCGCACGCCCATGCAGTGGTCGCCCGACCGCAACGGCGGATTCTCCCGTGCCGATCCGGCGCGTCTGTACCTGCCGGCCATCCAGGATCCGATCTACGGCTTCCAGGCGGTGAACGTGGAGGCGCAGCAGCGCAACCCGTCCTCGCTGCTGAACTGGATGAAGCGTCTGATCGCCGTGCGCCAGCAGCACAAGGCCTTCGGCCGCGGCACCTTCCGGCTGCTGTACCCCGGCAACCGCAAGGTTCTGGCCTACTTGCGCTGTCTGAAGATGGAGGAGGGGGAGGAGATCGTCCTGTGCGTGGCGAACCTGTCCCGCTCCGCCCAGGCGGTGGAACTGGACCTGAAGCAGTTCCGCGGCCGCGTGCCGGTGGAGATGCTGGGCCGCACCGTCTTCCCGCCGGTGGGCGATCTGCCCTACCTGCTGACCATCCCGGCCTATGGCTTCTACTGGTTCGCGCTGGCCGCGGAGGCCGAACTGCCGACGTGGCACGAGACGGTGCCGGAACCGGTGCCCGACCTGCTGACCATCGTGATGCGCGACGGCTGGCAGAGCCTGATCAGCGGCCGGGCGGGAGAGGAACTGGCGCGCGACATCCTTCAGGCCTATCTGCCGCAGCAGCGCTGGTTCGCCGCCAAGGACCGCCGGATCGAAACCGCCCACGTCCCGATGTACGCCCGCGTGGACGGGCCGGGCGACGGCTTCATGTTGGCCTGGGCCGACGTGGAACTGACGGGCGGCGGTGCGCAGTCCTACTTCCTGCCGCTCGCCATGAGCTGGGAGGAGAACGCCGGCAACTTCGGCTGGCCGCTGCTGCCCTACACGCTGGCCAAGGCGCGGCGCGGCCCGCGCACCGGCGCCATCTTCGACGCGTTGCAGACCGACAGCTTCACCCGCAGCCTGCTGACCGTGCTGCGCGAGGGGCGGGAACTGCGTGCCTCCAACGGCACGCTGCGCTTCACCCCGACCGCCCGCATGGCCGAGCTGACCGTGCCCGAGGACGCGGAGATCCGCCGGCTGGGCGTGGAGCAGAGCAACAGCTCCGTACTGGTGGGCGACCAGGCGGTGATGAAGGTTTTCCGCCGCCTCACTCCCGGCTCCCACCCGGAGCTGGAGATGGGCCGCTTCCTGACGGAGGTCGCGGGCTATCCCAACACGCCGCCGCTGCTGGGTGCCGTGGAGCATGTGGCGGAGGACGGCACGCCGACCGCGCTGTTCGTCGTGCAGGGCTTTGTCCGCAACCAGGGCGACGGCTGGAGCAGCACCGTCGATTCGCTGGTGCGCGACCTGGACGACATCCGCCTGGGCGTCGCGCACTCCAACGACGAGGCGTCGGAGGGCGAGCCCTTCGGCATCCACATCGCCATGATGGCGACGCTGGGTCAGCGCACCGCGGAGCTGCACTGCGCGCTGGCGACGCGCACCGGCGACCCGGCCTTCGACCCGGAGCCGGTGACCGAGGCCGACCTGAAGGGCTGGGCCGACGCCGCCCGCCGGCAGGCCGACGCCGCCTTCAAGGTGCTGCCCGGCGCGCTCGACCGCATGACGCCGGCCGTGCGGGAGCAGGCGGAAGGGCTGCTGGCCCGCAAGGCCGAGGTGATGGACCGCCTGACCGAACTGGCCGACACGCCGCCGCAGGGGCTGAAGACGCGCATCCACGGCGATTATCACCTGGGGCAGGTGCTGCGCGCCCAGAACGACTGGTACATCATCGATTTCGAAGGCGAGCCGGCCAAGACGCTGGAGGAACGCCGCGCCAAGCACAGCCCGCTCCGCGACGTGGCGGGGATGCTGCGCTCCTTCAACTACGCGGCCTGGGCGGCGCTGTTCCGCATCGACGAGTCGGGCGTGCAGGAGGGGGCCAACCTCGCCCAGGACGCCGCGCAGGACTGGGAACGCCGCAGCACGCAGGTCTTCCTGGACGCCTACCGCGCCGCCATCGGCGATTGCCCGAGCTGGCCGTCCGACGAAGCCGGGAGCCAGCGTCTGCTGGCCCTGTTCCTGATGGAAAAGGCGCTCTACGAGATCGCCTATGAGGCCGCCCACCGCCCGAACTGGATCGGCATCCCGGTCAAGGGCGTGCTGGGCTTGCTGGACGGGACGGCTTGAGCGCTCGCTCCCGTCCCCGATGGGAAAGGGGCGTGCGCGACGCTCCGGCGGATAGGACATACCGCTCATGGTGTGACAATCGCCGGGGCGGTATGTTCACACCCCAAGAATGAAGGCAGGGGAAAGGTACAACCGATGCCGAACGACATCCGCACGGGAATCCGGGCCGAGGAGCAGAAGGCGTCGTCGCTGCGCGGCGGCATCGAGGCGATCGTCCACGCCAACCACGGTGATCCCTTCGCGATCCTGGGCATGCACCAGGACGGGCCGGACCGGCCGGTGGAGGTCCGCGTCTTCATTCCGGGCGCGCAGCGCGTCTGGGTGATCGACAGCGCCAGCGGCGATCCGGTCGCCGAGGCGGAGCAGGTCCACGACGCGGGCTTCTTCATCGCCACCATGCCCGACCGGCGCGAGCGCTTCCGCTATCGCCTGCGCGTGCAGTTCCCCCTGGCGACGCAGGAGTTCGAGGACGCCTACCGATTCGGCAACGTGTTGGGCGAGCTGGACATCCACCTGCTGGCCGAGGGCACGCACCTCAAGAGCTACGAGCGGCTGGGCGCGCACCCGCGCGAGGTCGACGGGGTGCAGGGCGTGGCTTTCGCCGTCTGGGCGCCGAACGCGCAGCGCGTCAGCGTGGTCGGCGACTTCTGCGACTGGGACGGCCGCCGCCTGCCCATGCGCAAGCGCGTGGAGGCCGGCGTGTGGGAAATCTTCGTGCCCCACGCCACCATCGGCCAGCGCTACAAGTTCGAACTGAAGGGGGCGGGCGGCGACCTGCTGCCGCTGAAGGCCGACCCTTACGCCTTCCAGGCGGAAATGCGGCCGCAGACCGCCTCCGTCGTGCACGGCCTGCCCAAGTTCGAATGGCAGGACCAGGACTGGCAGACGACGCGCGCCCACAGCGCCGACCTGACCGCGCCCATCTCGATCTACGAGGTCCATCTGGGATCCTGGGCGCGGGTGCCGGAGGAGGGCGACCGGTTCCTGAACTACCGCGAACTGGCCGACCGGCTGGTTCCCTACGTCAAGGATCTGGGCTTCACCCACATCGAGCTGCTGCCGATCACGGAGCATCCCTTCGACGGGTCCTGGGGCTACCAGCCCATCGGGCTCTACGCGCCGACCAGCCGCCACGGCACGCCGGAGGACTTCAAGCATTTCGTGGACGCCTGCCACGAGGCGGGCATCGGCCTGCTGCTGGACTGGGTGCCGGGGCATTTCCCGACCGACCCGCACGGGCTGGGCTGGTTCGACGGCACGCACCTGTACGAGCACGCCGACCCGCGCCAGGGTTATCACCAGGACTGGAACACGCTGATCTACAACTTCGGCCGGACGGAGGTGCAGAACTTCCTGCTGGGCAACGCGCTGTTCTGGCTGGACCAGTACCGGCTGGACGGGCTGCGCGTGGACGCCGTGGCCTCCATGCTCTACCTGGACTACAGCCGCAAGGCCGGGGAGTGGATCCCCAACCGCTTCGGCGGGCGGGAGAACCTGGAGTCCATCGCCTTCCTGAAGCGGATGAACGAACTGACCTACGGCCACCACCAGGGCATCATGACGGTGGCCGAGGAGTCCACCGCCTGGCCGGCGGTGTCGCGGCCCGTGTATCTCGGCGGTCTCGGCTTCGGCTACAAATGGAACATGGGCTGGATGCACGACACGCTGGAATACATGGCGAAGGATCCCATTCACCGGCGCTATCACCACCACCAGCTGACCTTCGGCCTGATCTACCAGTTCTCGGAAAACTTCGTCCTGCCGCTCAGCCACGACGAGGTGGTGCACGGCAAGGGCTCGCTCATCAACAAGATGCCGGGCGACGACTGGCAGAAATTCGCCAACCTGCGCGCCTACTACGGCTTCATGTTCGCCCATCCCGGCAAGAAGCTGCTGTTCATGGGCGGCGAGTTCGGCCAGTGGCGCGAGTGGAGCGAGGCGCGAAGCCTCGACTGGCACCTGCTGGAGGAGCCGCTGCACAAGGGCCTGCAAAACCTCGTGCGCGACCTGAACCGCCTGTACCGCGACCTGAAGCCGCTGCACCAGACGGACTGCGACCCCGCCGGCTTCGAATGGATCGAGGCCAACGACAGCGACAACTCCGTCCTCGCCTTCCTGCGCAAGGAGACCGACGACCCCGAGCATCATGTGGTCGTGGTGTGCAACTTCACGCCGATCCCGCGCCACGGCTACCGCGTCGGCGTGGAACTGCCCGGCCGGTATGCGGAGGTGCTGAACACCGACGCGACGGAGTATGGCGGCAGCGGCGTGGACAACGGCGGCGCCGGCAATGGCGGCGGCGTGGACTCGGAAGAGATCGCCTGGCACGGCCGCCCGCACTCCATCAACGTGACCCTGCCGCCGCTGGGCACGGTGGTGCTGGAGCGGAAGGCGGGGTAGGGCGTTCGCGGTCAAGCCTGCGCCACTCTTGACGGGTGGCGCTTGCCTCTTCTTTATAGGAATGGCTTTCTTTCACAGGTTTCGGGCGCTCGTGCGTCCGGGTGGACGATCATGAGGAATCGGACCCGGCCCCCATCCGTCGACGAGGTCGTGCGCACTCTGCGCAACAACCGTGACGCGCTGCGCCGCCGCGGCGTGCTGCATGCGGCTGTCTTCGGCTCGGTCGCACGCGGAGAGGCGACGGACGACAGCGACATCGACATCCTGATCGACCTCGATCCGGAACACCCGATGGGTTTGTTCGAATACACGCGCGTGACGCTCGACATCGGCGATCTTTTTGACCGGCCGACCGACGTCGTGGTGCGGAAGAACCTGAAACCGGTGTTGCGGGAGACCGTGGCTGGGGAGGCCGTGAATGCCTTCTAGATCGCCGCGCCGGCGGCTGGAAGACATTGCACGGAACATCGACGCCATCGCCGAATTCGTCGCCGGGATGAGTTTCGATGATTTCCTGGCTGACCAGAAAACCAGCTACGCCGTCCTGCGCGCATTGGAGATCAACTCCGAAGCATCGCGCCGCGGGCCGGATGTGGTCAAGGAGCGCCACCCTCACATTGATTGGCGTGCCATCGCCGGGGCGGGTAACATCTACCGCCATGATTATGACAACGTGGACGATTCTCTCACGTGGCATACCATTCAACACGAGCTTGCTCCCTTGAGAGCCGTCGTCGCGGCGGAATTGACGCTGATCGAAGGAGATGGGCCATGACGGTCCTGCAAAACGGGGCCGCCGCCTGATGTCCATCGCCACCACCAACTCCTCTGCCACGCGCACGGCCGTCTGGCCCGGCAAGCCCTATCCGCTGGGGGCGAACTGGGACGGGTTCGGCGTCAACTTCGCCCTGTTCTCCGTGCACGCCGAGAAGGTGGAGCTGTGCCTGTTCGACCAGACCGGCCAGCGGGAGGTGGAGCGGATCGTCCTGCCGGAATACACCGACGAGGTCTGGCACGGATACCTGCCCGACGCACGGCCGGGGCTGCTCTACGGCTATCGGGTCTACGGCCCCTACGATCCCGCCGCCGGACACCGCTTCAACCCGAACAAGCTGCTGATCGACCCCTACACCAAGGCCCTGTTCGGGCCGTTCCGGTGGTCGGATGCGCATTACGGATACCGCGTCGGCTCGACGCGCGAGGATTTGTCCTTCGACCGGCGCGACAACGCGCGGGGCATGCCGAAGAGCCGGGTGGTGGACCGGGCCTTCACCTGGGGGCACGACCGGCACCCGATGGTGCCCTGGTCGGACACGATCATCTACGAGACGCATGTCGGCGGCTTCACCATGCGCCATCCGGAGGTGCCGGCGCCGCTGCGCGGCACCTTCGCGGGCATGTCCACCCACGCGATCATCGATTACCTGAAGGCGCTGGGCATCACGTCGGTGGAGTTCCTGCCCGTCCAAGCCTTCGCCGACGACCGGCATCTGGTGGCGCAGGGCCTGCGGAACTACTGGGGCTACAACAGCATCGGCTTCTTCGCGCCCGAGCCGCGCTACATGACCACCGGCGTGCTGTCGGAGTTCAAGACCATGGTCGCCCGCCTGCACGAGGCCGGGATCGAGGTCATCCTGGACGTGGTCTACAACCACACGGGCGAAGGCAACCACCTGGGACCCACGCTGTCCTTCAAGGGCATCGACAATCTCAGCTACTACCGGCTGCTGCCCGACAACCCGCGCTTCTACATCAACGACACCGGCACCGGGAACACGCTGAATTTCAGCAACCCGCGCGTCTTGCAGATGGTCATGGACAGTCTGCGCTATTGGGTGACCGAGATGCACGTGGACGGGTTCCGCTTCGACCTCGCCACCGTTCTGGCACGGGAAAGCTATGGGTTCGATCCCGGTTCGGGTTTCCTGGACGCCGTGCGGCAGGACCCGGCCCTGGCCGACGTGAAGCTGATCGCGGAGCCCTGGGACGTCGGCCCCGGCGGCTATCAGGTCGGCAACTTCCCGCCGGGCTGGGCGGAGTGGAACGACCGCTACCGCGACACGGTGCGCCGCTACTGGCGCGGCGACGAGGGCATGCTGCCGGAGCTGGCCGGGCGAATCGCCGGGTCCTCCGACCTGTTCGAGAAGCGCGGGCGGCGGCCCTGGGCCAGCGTGAACTTCGTCACGGCGCATGACGGCTTCACCCTGCACGACCTCGTTTCCTACAACGAGAAGCACAACTGGGCCAACGGTGAGGACAACCGCGACGGCCACTCCGCCAACCATTCCTGGAACCATGGGGTGGAGGGGGAGACGAACGACCCCGCCATCAAGGAGGCCCGCGCCAAGCAGCAGCGCAACTTGCTGGCGACGCTGTTCCTGTCGCAGGGCACGCCGATGATGCTGGCCGGCGACGAGATCGGCCACAGCCAGAAGGGCAACAACAACGCCTATTGCCAGGACAACGAAATCTCCTGGCTGGACTGGTCGCAGCAGTATGCCAAGGGGGCGACGGACGGGGCGGCCATGCTGGCCTTCACCAAGCGGCTGATCGCGCTGCGCAAGGGGCACCCGGTGCTGCGCCGGCCGGTGTTCCTGCACGGGCGCAAGACCTCGGCGGACGGGCTGAAGGACATCGTCTGGTACACGCCCCATGGGGTGGAGAAGACGGCGGAGCACTGGCGCAACACGCACGCGCGCTGCATCGCGCTGCTGCTGAACGGCCATGCCGGGTCCTACACGGGGGTGGATGGGGCGCCGCAGGACGACGGTGTGCTGCTGATCGTGCTGAACGCGCACACGGAGCCCGTGACCGTCACCCTGCCGGAGGTGCCGAACGGGCGCGGCTGGCGCTGCGTGCTCGACACCCGCGTGCCGGACGGGGCGGGGGACGAGCGCATGCAACTGGCCGGACGCTCGATCCCGGTCGACGGTCGCACGGCGCTGGTTTTCGTGCAGGTTGAATCGCCCGCGCGTTGACACGGGTCAATAAGCGCTTTTCTCCGCCTGTGCTAAGGTCGTGGCCGGATTGCCCGTTTTGCGGATTCGACCATGCCCGACCACGACTTTACCCTGGTCGATGTCGCCATCATCGACACCCAGCACAACACGCTGCGCGTGTTGCGCGAGGTGCTGTCGCGCCTGGGGCTGAAGCGTGTCGAGACCTACAGCTCCGCCCGCGACGCGGCGGAGGCGATGCGCAGCGCCACGCCGGACCTGATCCTGCTGGACGCCGACGGGGACGAGGCGGAGGCCCTGCGCCTGATCCGCAGCCTGCGGAACGAGCCGGACACCCGCAACCCCTACGCCAGCATCGTCGCCACCACATGGCAGCCGACTCCGCTGTTGCTGATGCGCGTCACCAACGCCGGGGCCGACGACTTGTTGGTGAAACCCGTCTCGCCCAAGCAGGTGCAGGACCGCCTGACCACCCTGATCGAGGCGCGGAAGAAATTCGTGGTGACGGCCGACTACACCGGACCCGACCGCCGCAAGTCGCCGCGCGAAGGCGCGCTGGTGCCGCTGCTGGATGCGCCGAACACGCTGCGCCTGAAGGCCACCAACCGCTGGGCGCACATCAACGCCCGCCAGCTGATGGCCGAGGCCAACCACTTCGTCCATGAACAGAAGCTGCTGCGCACCAGCGTCCAGGTCGCCTTCCTGGTGGAGTTCGCGGCACCCGGACTGGCCGCAAGGCCGGCGGAGCGCTCGGCGCTGGATCATTTGGGCCGCGTGCCGGCATTTCTGGACGACCTGCTGCGCCGCCTGGACGAGGGAAGCGAGCCCGGCCCGGCGGACGCCGCGGCCAAATCGCTGAAGGCGCTGGCCGAGCGCCTGGGACTTCAGGCCGGGTCCCACGCCGTGCCGATGGAGGAGGTGGAGCGCGCCCGCAGCCTCGCCCGCGACCTGATGCAGGCCATCGACCGCAACCGCTCGCTGGACGCCATGACCGCCGAGGTGTCCGCCGCCGTCGCCGGCTATCGCGCCCGGCTGGAGCAAATGGCCCAGGCCAAGCAGGACGCCGCGCGGGCGGCGCTGGCCGTCCCGGCGGTACCGGGGGCGGGCGACGCGCCGAAAGAGGCGGCGGGGGAATAGCGTCCGGATCATCTGCGGTTGCGGCGTGTTGTCACCGTGCCCCGGCGTCGAGCGTGAAAGCATTGCGGCGGATGCAAAAATTCGAATGTTCGGGGCTGGACGGGAGAGAGCCGACGCGCAATGCTCGCGCCGGGATTTCGTCCGTCCGTCACACCTGGATCCAACCCGCGGGGACCGAGCATGAGCGCTCTCGACCGGCTTGCCGACTTGGTCGGCATCGAGCCCTTCTACCACGACATCTGGGGCAACCGGCGGGAGACATCCGACGCGACGAAGCGGGCGCTGGTCGGCGCCATGGGCCTGCCCGCCGGCACCGAGGCGGAGGTGGAGGCAAGCCTGCGCGCGGTGGAGGAGCGGGCGTGGCGGACCCTGCTGCCGCCGGTCGTGGTGCTGGACGAGCAGGCGCCGCTGTCGCTGACGCTCGCCGTGCCAGCCGGGCTGGATGACGCCGACCTGTTCTGGACCCTGACGGAAGAGACGGGCGTCAGCCATCGCGCATCGCTGACGGTGGGAAGCCTGCCGGTGGCGGAGCGGTCGGTGCTGGACGGCGTGGCCTTCGAACGGCGCACGGTGTCCACGCGGCTGCCGTCGCGCCTGCCGCTCGGCTATCACCGGCTGTCGGTGGAAATCCGGCCCAAGGGCATCGGCGGTGCGTTGGAGGGCAGCACCACCCTGATCGTGGCGCCGGAGCGCTGCCTGACGGTGGAGGAGGTGGTGCCCGGCGGCCGGACCTGGGGCATCGGCCTGCAACTCTATGCGCTGAAAAGTGGCGACGACTGGGGCATCGGCGACTTCGACGACCTCGGCCGCTTTGCCGAGGTGGCGGCGGGGCTCGGGGCCGGGCTGGTCGGGCTGAACCCGCTGCACGCGCTGTTCCCGGCCGATCCGAACCACATCGGCCCCTATTCGCCGAGCAGCCGCAGCTTCCTGAACATCCTCTACATCGACGTGGAGCGCGTGCCGGAACTGGCCGCCACGCCGGACGCGCAGGCCCGGATCGCGTCGGAGGAGTTCCGCGGCCGTCTCGCCGCGGTCCGCGCAGCGGAGCTGGTGGACTACCCCGCCGTGTCGGCGCTGAAGCTGCCGGTGCTGGAAACGCTGCACGCCACCTTCCGCGCGCTGGACGAGCGCGACCCGCGCCGTCAGGCCTTCGACGCCTTCCGCCGGGAGTTGGGGGAGCCGCTGCGCCGCCACGCCGTCTTCGAGGCGCTGCACGAGCATTTCTACCGCCAGGATGCGAGCCTGTGGATGTGGCGGAACTGGCCGCCGGCCTTCCACGATCCGAACAGCCCGGAGGTCCAGGCCTTCGTCGCGGAGCATGCCGACCGGGTGGAGTTCTTCGAGTATCTGCAATGGGAGGCCGACCGCCAGCTGGGCGAGGCAGCGGAACGCGGACGCAAGGCCGGGCTGTCCATCGGATTCTACCGCGATCTGGCGGTGGCGGCCCACCCCGGCGGGGCGGCGGCCTGGGCCGATCCGCGCAGTCTCGTGCAGGGCGCCAACGTCGGCGCGCCGCCCGACCAGTTCAACCTGAAGGGCCAGAACTGGGGTCTGGCGCCGCTGTCGCCGGTGGGCCTGCGCGAATCGGCCTACGGCAGCTTCGTCGCCATGCTGCGCGCCAACATGCGGCACGCCGCCGCGCTGCGCATCGACCATGTCATGGCGCTCCAGCACCTGTTCTGGATCCCGGCGGACGGCAGCGACGGCGCCTATGTCGAGTATCCGATGCAGGATCTGCTGCGGATCATCGCGCTGGAAAGCCGCCGCAACCACTGCATCGTCATCGGCGAGGATCTGGGCACCGTTCCCGAAGGCTTCCGCCCGGCGATGGAGCGCGCCGGCATCCTGAGCTACCGCGTGCTGTATTTCGAGCGCAGCCCGGACGGCGGCTTCAAAGCGCCGCGGGAGTATCCGGCGGAGGCCATGGTCACGGTGACGACCCACGACCTTGCCACCTTCAAGGGCTTCTGGACGAATCGCGACCTGGAGTGGCGCCAGCGCCTGGACCTCTATCCGGATCAGGGCGCCCGAGACAAGGACACGTGGGATCGCGGCGTGGACCGCTGGCGCCTGCTTCAGGCGCTGTCGCGCGAGGGGCTGAAGCCCGGCAGTTACCCGACCGACGAGGGCTCCCAGCCCTTCTCGCGCGAGCTGATGGAGGCGGTGCACCGCTACCTGTCCCGTTCCCCCGGCCGGATCGCCATGGTGCAGATCGAGGACGCACTGGGCGAGGCGGAACAGCCGAACCTGCCCGGCACCGTGGACCAGCACCCCAACTGGCGCCGCCGCCTGGGCGTGCCGGTCGAAGCGATGGCCGGCGACGAAGGGTTGCGCGGCCTTGCCGCCGCCGTGCGAAGCGAGCGCCCCTAACCCGAATGGACGGGGAGGGATTCTTATGAAAGTTGAGGACGGTCAGCAAAGAGGTTTGCCGTCCGGCCCGTAGTGCTTACACTCGCTGGCTTCCATCACGGAGAACGGTGCCGGGTCCGCGCCCGCGCGGCGATACAACACGGAGGGGAACATGAAAGGTGATCCGAAGGTTATCCGTCACCTCAACACGATTCTGACGAACGAGCTGACGGCGATCAACCAGTACTATCTGCACGCCCGCATGCTGAAGAACTGGGGCCTGAAGCGGATCGCCCACAAGGTCTACGAAGAGTCGATCGGCGAGATGAAGCACGCCGACAAGCTCATCGAACGCATCCTGTTCCTGGAAGGGTTGCCAAACCTTCAGGACCTGCACAAGCTGAAGATCGGCGAAGATCTGCCGGAGATGTTCACCGCCGACCTCGGCATCGAAAGTCACAACCGCGGCAACCTCCAGGAAGCGATTGCCGACTGCGAGGCCGTGCGCGACTACCAGAGCCGCGAGATCCTCCGCGAAATCCTGGACGACACGGAAGAGCACATCGACTGGCTGGAAACCCAGCTGGAGTTGATCCAGCGCATCGGCCTGAACGCCTACCAGCAGGAACAGCTCTACAAGGGCGACGATTGATCAGAGATGGTGTCGAGGTGAGTAAGGGGCACGGTGTGGGGCGGCGTGTTACACCGCCACGCCGCCCGACACCGCGCCCGATCCCGTGACGAAGGCCGCAGCGGCGGCCTTCTCATAGGCCTGAATGGCTTCCGGCCAGGGTTCGATGTGCAGGCCGCTGCCCATCGCGTCCTGGTGGATGCTCTGGGCGACGAAGCCGGCGTTGGGCGTGGCCGTCAGGGGCACGGGACCCGGTGCGACCGGCCCTTCGCCATCGTCGCTGTTGAGCGAGAAACCGCCGGATGAACCGGACCGCCGCGTGCGGCTTCCGCCGGCCCCGTCCAGTTCCGCCCGCTTGCCGCTTTTGAGCGCGTCCTCCGCCTCCCGCACGTCGGCGGAGCGCTGGCGCTCCTGCTCCCCCGGAACGCGCCGGATCGGCTGGATGGCCGCCGCGTCGCTGGCCAGCATCTGCCGAATCCGGCCCAGGCCCGAAAGGGGCTGCGCGTTGGTCGGCGAGGGGAGGGCTGGGATGCTGGACACGGGGATGATCGGCGGTTGCGGATTGCGGGAGACTCGAACCTGCATCTTAGCAGCGGAACGGTTCGCGATCCCTTAAAAAATCTTTGGGGCAAATGCGCCGCTGTTGTCCGATCTTTCGGGTACGTGCATACTGTTTGGACCCAATACTGTTGGCCTGAAGGCCGGCTGGAGATGCAGGACGGCATGGCGCGACGGACCGACGGAATCCCAATGAGCGGACGTCGCATCGGCATGCAGCCCACAGGCGGCTTTGCATCCGGCGATGATGCGGTGCTCACGGCGGCGCTCGATGCGTCCGGCGACGTGGCTTACGCCTGGGACATCGCCAGCGATTCGGTGTCATGGGCAGGTGGTGCCGCGGCGCTGCTGGGGCCGGCGTCGGAGATCGCCACCGGCGAGGGGCTGCGCGCCCGGATCGAGCCGGAAGACCGCCCGCGCCGCCGCGTCGCGTTGTCGCAGCACATCGAAGCCGGCAGCACCTTCGACTGCGATTACCGGCTGCGCCTTGCCGACGGAAGCGTGCATTGGGTGCACGACCGCGGCCGGGTGGAGCGCGACGCCGACGGCATGCCGGTGTGCCTGCGCGGCATCCTGCGTGTGATCGACCGCCACAAGGCCTACGAGGTCGAACTGGAGCACCAGGCCCATGTCGATCCGCTGACCGGGCTCGCCAACCGCCACCGGCTGCGCGAGGCGCTGGGCGCCGCCTGCGGGCGGGCCGGAGCGGGGGCTGACGCGGCGCGTGGCGCCCTCTATCTTGCGGTCGGCATCGACAAGCTGGGCCTCGTCAACGATGCCATGGGCCATGCGGCCGCCGATGCCGTGGTGCGCGAGGTGGCGCGCCGGCTTCAGCGGGCGCTGCGCCCCGGCGACGCGGTGGGGCGGGCCGGCGGTGACATCTTCGGAGTCGTGCTGCCCCGCTGCCCCGACGACGACATGGCCCAGGCCGCCGAGATCCTGCTGCGGGCCGTGCGGGAAGAGCCGGTGGAGACTCCAGCCGGGCCGATTCTGGTGACGGTGTCGATCGGTGGCGTGCCGATGGGGGCCGCGCCGGCCGGCGACGATGCCGGCGGGCCGGACCAGATTGCCCTCGACCAGACGATGACGCGCGCCGAAACCGCGCTTCAGGAAGCCAAGCGGCAGGGCGGCGACGGATTCTGGCCGCACGGCGTGACCAGCCGGCACCGGAACGGGCTGCGCAACGCGCTGGCCGTGGGACAGACGGTCAAGGCGGCGTTGCAGGCGGATGCGCTGCGATTCGCCTTCCAGCCGGTGGTCGGCGCGGACGGGGCGGCGGAGGTTGTCTTCCACGAATGCCTGCTGCGGCTGATCCGCGCGGACGGGGAGCCGGTGCCCGCCGGCTCCTTCATGGCGGCGGTGGAGCGGCTGGGCATGGCCCGGCGCCTGGACCATCACACGCTGGATCTCGCCGTGCGGGAACTGGAACAGCATCCGGCCGTGACCCTGTCGGTCAACCTGTCGGCCACCACCACGGCCGACCGCAGCTGGCTGAGCGCGCTGGAAGGGCGGGTCGGCGGACGGCCGGACCTCGCCCGGCGCCTGATCGTGGAGATCACGGAGACCGCGGCCATCGCGGACCTGGACGAGACCGCCGCCTTCCTCGCCGCTGTGCGGGCGTTCGGCTGCCGGACGGCGCTGGACGACTTCGGGGCGGGCTATCTGTCCTACCGGCATCTGAAGGCGCTGCCGGTGGACATCGTGAAGATCGACGGGTCCTTCGTGCGCGAGATGAAGGACGGGCCGGATGCGCTGCTGTTCATCCGCACGCTGGTCGGGCTGGCCAACGGTTTCGGCCTGACCACGGTGGCGGAATGCGTCGAGGACGACGGGCAGGCCGACATCCTGCGCGGGGAGGGTGTCCGGCTGCTCCAGGGCCATCGCTTCGGCCGTCCGAGCCTGGAGCGCGCCTGGATGGCCCCGAAGATAGCTGCATCGCCGCTCGCGGCCGACTGATCGCCAATCCTGGAATCACAGGGCTTTTTTGCCGTGGCCGCCGCCCAGGCGGACGATGGACTGCGCCTCGACCGTCAGGTCGCTGCCGCCCAGCAGGCGGGTGAACAGAGCCTTCACGGTGGCGCGCGCGCTGACCGTCAGCGTGCCCGCACGGGGGTCGTCGGCAATCGCCAGGGGGGCGGTGTGGGCGCCCAGGAACCCATTGGGAAACATGGTCTCGAAGAAGGTGCGGACATGGCCGTCGCGCTGGTCGTCGAACATCACGCGGCCACCCGCCAGGGCCGCCGCGTCGACGGCCTGCGACAGACGGGCCTGCACGGCATAGCCGCGCACCGCGTCCATGGTGTAGCCGGCCCCAGCCGCGATCGGCACGGCAAGAGCGAAAATCAACGCCAGCACAGCCTTCCGGTTTGTGCGTTGTTCGTCCTGCTGCCGGAGCGAGTAGGGGTGGTACACCATCACCATCGCCAGTCTCCAAAAGGATGTGAAGGAGAATGAGCAGGAAATCTACAGAAGAGTGTTTAAAAAGAGATTAACAATTGGCCTATGAACGACTTTGTCCTTAGATCAGAGAAACGCGATAAGAAATATGACCGATATATTCTTGCATTACTCTTTCGACTTACCGGGATAACGCGGGCGGATTGAGAATGAAGTAGTTCGAAATTCGTAGCAATTAGGCGGCAAAACGACGCCGTGTTGCTCGCAGTTTCCGCCGTAAAGTCAATAGAAGCGGAAACAATATATAAAAACAGCGCCACAAAACCCTGGGGCAAAAAGACGGCAAAAAGGAGACCAAAACGGCATTACTATGCCACGCAAAGATTTTTTGCGCATGAATGCTCCAGTTTAATTTGTTGTTAATAAATTGAGCGCTGAATGGACTTACCGCGAACGAGAGAAAATAAGTACTCGTTCAGAAATGCCCCGGCTCCTCAAAGTCCCGACCCAGTGGAGAAGTCCCATGCGCACCATTGCCAAGCTGTTCAAGAATGAATCCGGCGCCACCGCCATTGAATACGCCATTCTCTGCGCGCTCGTGGCTGTCTTCATCATCGGCGCGTTCGGTGGGGTTGGCGAAAAGATCACCGGCATCGGCACCAAGGTGAACACCGCCTTGACCTCCACGTCCAACTGACGACCGCTGATCGGCGCTTTCGGCCTCCTGTGCCGACGGTGCATTGGGTCGGTGTCCGGGCGGGGCAGGGCCTCCCCCCGTCCGGACAGACCCGGCGCCCAGACAGTTTTGGCCGTGGCAGATTTGGCCATGAAAGACCTCGGCCAAAGCGGCGAAAGCATCCGGCACCGCCATGTCGTCCGACATCTTCCCCCGTTCCGCATGACTATCGACCTGGGGGACGCCGCCATGATCGTGACCACCAGCATACTCGCCGCCGCGGCGGCAACCTTCCTTTGGGCGGCCGTGTCCGATGCCCGCCGTTATCTGATACCGAACGCCGCCAGCCTCATTCTTGCCGGTCTCTTCGCGGCCCATGCCGCCCTTTGTGCCTTTTGGTCCCCGGTCGAGTTTTCAACGCTCGGCCACATCCTGGCCGGCACCGCCGCATTCGCGGTGGGCGCCGGCCTCTTTTATGCCGGGCTGATGGGTGGCGGCGACGTGAAGCTGCTGGCCGCCGCGGCCCTGTGGGCCGGCCCGGACCACACCGCCGACCTGCTGTTCGTCACGGCGCTGGCCGGTGGCCTTCTGGGCGCCGGCCTGCTGCTGGCACGCCGTCTGGCGCGGCGGGCGGTCGTGGCGCCGTCGGGTGAGGCGGCGGCCTCGGCGCTTCAGGCGCGGCTTCCCTACGGGATCGCCATCGCGGCGGGCGGGTTGTGGACGCTGGCGCTCATCGCAGCCGGCGGCCCCGCCTGAAGTGAGTTGAAGAGGTGAGCCATGTCCGTCCGCAAGATCGTCCTTGTTGTTCTGGCGCTGCTGATCGCCGGCGCGACGGTGCAGTTCACCCGTTCCGTGATGTCGCAAAACCGTGCGACCCCGGCCCCGGTGGAAGCGGCGGCACCCGCGCCGAAGGCCAAGCGCATCCTGGTCGCAGCCAGCGATCTGCCGGCCGGCACGCTGGTGCAGCCGGCGCACCTGCGCTGGCGCGCGTGGCCGGATGACGACGGGCTGGAGCGGACCTACATGGTCGAAGGCGCCCGCACCATCGAGGAGTTCGCCGGGGCCGTCGTCCACCAGGGCCTGCGCGCGGGCGAGCCGGTGAGCGCCGGCCGCCTCGTGAAGCCGGACGACCGCGGCTTCCTCGCCGCCGTGCTGACGCCCGGCACGCGGGCAATTTCGGTTGCCATCAACGGAGTGACGGGCATCGGCGGCTTCGTGTTTCCGGGCGACCGCGTTGACCTGATTTTGACACAGCGCATCAAGGGCCAGGACAACGGTACCGGCGACGGAGGACCCGACCGCCGGGCGAGCGAGACGGTGCTGTCCGACGTTCGCGTGCTGGCCATGGACCAGCGCAGCAATGACCAGAAGGGCGAGGCCAAGCTGGCGCAGATCGCCACGCTGGAGGTCACGCCGCGCCAAGCCGAAGCCGTGGCGCTGGCCGCGGAACTGGGCCATGTGTCGCTGTCGCTGCGCAGCCTGGGCCAACCGGCGGCGGACGCGGTGAAGGACGGCGTGGAGATGGCCGCGGCCGACGCGCTGGCAACGACGTTGACCGACGCGTCCGAAACGCTGGTCTCGCCCACCCGCTCCCTCACCATCACTTGGGACAGCGATCTCAGCCGCGCGCTGGGCGTTCAGGCGCGGCCTGAAACAAAGCCGGAGCCGAAATCGGAAGTTAACCAAAACGAAAATCTCCGCCCGGTAGTGAAGGTGCACGTCGTCCGTGGCCGAGAATCCGCGGAGGTCTCTTTCCCGCAGCGATAGTGCCCAAGGCCGGTGCATCATGACCAACCGCCTCCTGACCTGCCTTGCCGTCCTGATCCTGGCCTCGGCCCCCGGCTGGGTGGCACCCGCGGCGGCGCAGACCCGCCCGGCCGTTCCGGTGCCGCCCAAGGCGTCCGGCGTGGCGGCCGCCCCGGCCCAGGGTGCCGGCGTCCTCCAGATCGAGCAGGACAAGGGCGAGATGCTGCGGTTGCCGCAGCCCGCGGCCTCCGTCTTCATCGCCAACCCGGAGATCGCCGACCTTCAGGTGATGTCGCCGACGCTCGTCTACCTGTTCGGCAAGCGGTCGGGCGAAACCTCGCTGATCGCGGTGAACACCAACGAGCAGGTGGTGCTGAACCGCAAGGTCGTCGTCACCCAGAACCTCAGCGCGCTGGAACGCGCGCTGCGCCAGCGCCTGCCCAACCGCAGCATCGCCGTTTCGTCGGCCGAGGGCGCCATCGTCCTGACCGGTGAGGTGGCGAGCCAGACCGAGGCGGAGGAGGCGCGCAGCATCGCCCGCCGCTTCGTCGATCCCGACAAGGGGGAGGTCGTGAACCGGCTGGCCATCACCGGCGCCACCCAGGTGATGCTGCGCGTGCGCGTGTCCGAGGTGAGCCGCGACGTGCGCGAGGAGTTCGGCATCAACTGGGAGAACATGTTCAAGGTCGGGAACTTCAAGTTCCTGCTGGGCTCCGGCCTCAGCGACATCCAGTTCAACGACGCCGGCGCGCTGATCAGCCCGCAGGAGAAGATGAGCCTGTACGCCGGGGCCAGCGGCCGCAACTACGACATCAACGGGCTGATCGACGCGCTGGCCAGCAACGGGCTGGTGACCATCCTGGCCGAGCCGAACCTCGTCGCCCAGTCGGGTGAGACGGCGAGCTTCCTGGCCGGCGGCGAGTTCCCGGTTCCGGTGCCCGGCGACAACGGCAGGATCGCCATCGAGTACAAGCAGTTCGGCGTCTCGCTGGCCTTCACGCCGACCCTGGTCGGCGCCGACCGTATCAGCATGCGCGTCCGGCCGGAGGTCAGCCAGCTGACCGACGTGGGCGGGCTGACCGTCACCGTCGGGTCCAACATCGGCTTCCGTGTGCCGGGCCTGACCACCCGCCGCGCCGAAACCACCATCGAACTGGGCAGCGGGCAGAGCTTCGCCATCGCCGGCCTGCTTCAGAACAACATCGACGAGGCCATCGACAAGTTCCCCTTCCTGGGCGACGTGCCGGTGCTGGGGACCCTGTTCCGTTCCAGCCGGTTCCGCCGCAGCGAGACGGAACTGGTCATCATCGTCACGCCCTACCTGGTGCGGCCGGCGGCCAACCCCAGCCAGATCGCGGCACCGACCGACACGATCTCGCCGACCACGCTGGCCGACCGCCTGCTGCGCGGACGCCTGACCGCCGCCGGCCCCGGCACCCGTCCCCCCGCCCGCCTCAGCCTGACCGGCCCGGTCGGCTTCGCCGTCGAATGAGGTCCGTCATGATGAAGCGTCTGTCACCGGGATTCACCACCAAGGCACCAAGGCACCAAGACACCCAGCCCTGGTTCGGCGCAGGGTGCCGAAAGCGTTCGAAGCCGGCGCGCAACAGCTTGGTGTCTTGGTGCCTTGGTGGTGAAAATCGCGTCGCGCCGCTCCTGCTTGCCCTGACGCTCACCGCCTGCGCGCAGTATCCGGTGGAGACGCGCGACTGGCCGATCACGGTGGCTCCGGTCGCGGGGAACGCGCAGCGCCTCACCGTGGTGCCGCCGGACTGCAACGCCGCCTCGCTGCCGCCGCCGAGCGGATATGTCGGGGAATGGCACGATGCGGACCTGAACATCGGCTGCGCCACCGCGCACAATCTCGGCGTGATGGTGGTTGACCCGCGCGACCTGCTGGTGGGGCGCGATCCCGGCCCGGCGGATGGGCAGCGCGGCGCCGCGGCGATCCAGCGCTATCGCCTGGGCCAGGAAAAGCCGTTGCAGCGGGAACAGGCGGGCACCATCGCCGCCGTGTCACCCGCGCCCACGGGGACCGGGATGACGCCGCCCACCGGCGGTGCGGCGGGAGGTCCGTGATGGTCGGCGTCGTCCCCCTGTTCAAGGGTGCCCCCGAGGCCCCGGCGCGGGAACAGTTCCTGGCCTATGTCGCGGACGAGGAGTCCTTCCAAGTCGCGCGCACGGTGGCGGGCGAGATGGGCTGGCCGGCCGCGACCGTGCAGCGGGGCGGGGCGGGGGAGGCGCTGGACCTCTTCACCGGCAGCGTCCCGATGCCCGCGATCCTGCTGGTCGACCTGGACGGTACCGCGAACCCCGTGGTGACCATGGCGCGGCTGGCCTCCATGGCCGGGCCGGACGCCCGCACGGTCGGGCTGGGCACGCCCAACGACATCGACCTGTACCGCGACCTGCTGGCGGCCGGGGCGACCGACTATCTGGTCAAGCCGCTGACGCCGGAGGCGCTGCACCAGATCATCCGGTCGGCCAAGCAGACGCCGAAGCGCGCGCCGGTGCAGGAGGTGACGCCCGCCCGGCTGGTCGTCGTGGCCGGCGTGCGCGGCGGGACGGGGGCCAGCACCGTGGCCGTCAACACCGCCTGGATCATCGGGCACGAGCTGAAGCAGAAGACCGCCCTGCTGGACCTGGACCTGCATTTCGGCACCGACACGCTGGCGCTGGACCTGGAGCCGGGACGCGGCCTGCGCGAGGCGCTGGAGACGCCGAACCGCCTGGACAGCCTGCTCGTCAAAAGCTCGCTGGTGAATGAAAGCGACTGGCTGTCCGTGCTGGGCGCCGAGGAGCCGGTGGAGGACGGCGTCGCCTTCGGCCCGATGGCGGTCACCGCGCTGCTGGAGGAACTGCGCAGCGGCTTCCAGGTCGTGGTGGTGGACCTGCCGCGCCATCTACTGCCGGTGCATCGGCCGGTGCTGGGCCTTGCGGATCAGGTCATCCTGGTGTCGGACTTCTCGCTGGCCGGCATCCGCGACACGGTGCGGCTGATGGCCTCCATCAAGGTGCTGGGCGGGCCGGCCTGCCACGTGGTGGCAGGCGGGCCGCGCGCACCGCAGGTGGACCGGGCGACCTTCGAGCGCGGCATCCAGGGCAAGATCGCCCACATCCTCCCGCAGGACGACAAGGCGATGGCCGCCGCCGCCAACCAGGGCAAGGCCGTGGCGGCGCTGTCGCCGCAGGCGGCCTCCGTCAAGGCGATGCGCGCCCTGGCCATGACCATGGCCGACGCCCAGGCGCCGGTCCGCAAGGGCTTCGACCTGCGGTCATTCTTCAAAAAGGATAGGGAGTGATGTTTGGGCGCGGCGGAAATGGCGGCGGCGACGGTCCGGGTCGCGGGCGGTCGTCGGGGGAGCCTGACAAGGGCCTTACCAACAAGGGCTTGACCGACCTGCGCGACCGCTACCTGCCGGAAATCGCCCAGCGCTTCGACCCCGCCCAGGCCGCGCGCCTGCCGCGCGGCGATGTGGCGCGGGAGGTCAAGACGATCCTGCTGGACCTGATGGGCCGCGACCGGCGGGAACTGAACCTGCTGGACCAGCGCGATCTGGTGACGCTGCTGATCAACGGCATCCTCGCCATGCGGCCGGTGGACAGCAGTGCGGTTCTGGCCGCCGTCCGTCAGGTCGTCGTGCCGCTGCCCCTGCGGCAGGCGGCGCCTTCCGAACCGCCCACGGCGCCTCCGCCGGTTCCGCCATCGGTTCCGCCGCCGATTCTGCCCTCCGCTCCGCCGGTGTCCCAGCCGGAGCCGCCGCCGGTTCCCGCGCCCGTTCCGGAACCGGCGCCTTCACCGCCGGCGGTGCCGGAGGCCTTTTCCGTCTCGGCGATCCTGAGGGCGGCCGGCACGCCGGCCTTCACGCCGCCCCCGCTTGCCCCGCCGCCGGAACCTCCGCCCCCGCCGGAGGAGCCACGGGCGTCGGAGCCGCCGCCGCGCACCGCCGCCACGCACCGCGAAACGGTGGAGCAGGCCAAGGCCCGCATCCAGCCGCTGCTGCTGTCGCGCATCGACACCTCGGCCGCCGCCACGCTCAGCCGCATGGAGCTGACGCGCGACGTCGGCGACCTCGTCCACGACCTGCTGGTGGAGCAGAAGCTCCAGCTCAACCTCGCCGAACGGCAGGAGCTGGTGGAGCGGATGCTCGACGACATGCTGGGGCTGGGGCCGCTGGAACCGCTGCTGGCCGACGAGTCCATCACCGACATCATGGTAAACGGCCCCAGGCAGGTCTATGTGGAGCGCCGCGGCAAGCTGGAGCAGACGGACGTCCAGTTCCGCGACAACAGCCACGTCCTGGCCATCGCCACCCGCATCGTCACGGCGGTGGGGCGGCGCATCGACGAAAGCAGCCCGCTGTGCGACGCGCGACTGGCCGACGGCAGCCGCGTCAACATCATCATCCCGCCGCTGGCCATCGACGGCCCCAGCATTTCCATCCGCAAATTCTCCAAGAAGAAGATCACGCTGGACGTGATGGCGCGGACGGAGAACATCTCCGACGCCATGTGCACGGTGCTGAAGATCGCCGCGCGCTGCCGCCTGAACATCCTGATTTCCGGCGGCACGGGTTCCGGCAAGACGACGCTGCTGAACGCCATGTCGCAGATGATCGACCACGCCGAGCGCGTCGTGACCATCGAGGACGCGGCGGAGCTTCAGTTGCAGCAGCCGCACGTCGTCCGCCTGGAAACCCGCCCGCCCAACCTGGAAGGCCACGGCGAGATCACCATGCGCGATCTCGTGAAGAACGCGCTGCGCATGCGCCCCGACCGCATCATCCTGGGCGAGGTGCGCGGGTCGGAGGCGGTGGACATGCTCCAGGCCATGAACACCGGCCACGACGGCTCGCTCGGCACCATCCACGCCAACCGCCCGCGCGAGGCGCTGACCCGTCTGGAGAACATGTTCGGCATGGCCGGGCTGAACATGCCGTCGAAGGCGGTGCGCACGCAGATCGCCTCGGCGCTCGACATCATCGTGCAGATCAGCCGCATGCGCGACGGCATCCGCCGCGTGACCGCCATTTCCGAAGTGGTGGGCATGGAGGGCGACGTGATCACCATGCAGGATCTCTTCACCTTCGACTTCAAGGGCGAACGGCCGGACGGCCGCCTCTACGGTGACTTCAAGCCCGCCGGCATCCGCCCGCACTTCCTGCCGAAGGCCGCCTATTTCGGGCTGGATAAGGCCCTGCTGGAGGCGATGTGATGGAGGCCCTTCCGCCCATCGTCTGGCTGGCCGGGGCGGCGGGGGTGGTCGTCGTGATGCTGCTCGTGCTGGCCTTCACCGGCGACGGCGACCGGGAGATGAAGCGACGACTCGCCCGCGTGGGGGCGGAGGGGCAGGCGCAGCGGAAGAAGGGGGGCGCCGGAAAGGCCGGGCCGGCGGTGCGCATCCAGAAGAAGGACACCGGCTCCATCCCCACGTTGGACCGGCTGCTGAAGGCGGTGCTGCCCAACCCCGGCCGCATCCGGGACCGGCTGGACCGGACGGGGCGGCGCATTCCGCTGGGCGAATATGCGCTGGTCAACGCGCTGGCCGCCGGTCTGGCGTGGCTGGCGCTGTCGCAACTCGTGGGACTGCCGGGGCCGCTGCCGCTGTTTGGTGCGCTGGTCGCGGGGCTGGGCCTGCCGCATGTCGTCGTCAAGGCGATGGGCGATCGCCGCGTCGCCCAGTTCATCGAACAGTTTCCGGACGCCATCGACCTGATCTGCCGCGGCCTGCGCTCCGGCCTGCCGGTGACGGAGTCCATCGCCACGGTCGGGCGCGAGATGCCGGACCCGGTGGGCATTGAGTTCCGCCGCGTCGGCGATTCCGTGCGCATCGGCCAGTCTCTGGACGCCGCCCTGTGGGACGTCGCGCGGCGCATCGACACGCCCGAATACCGCTTCCTGGTCATTGCCATGGCGATCCAGCGGGAGACCGGCGGCAATCTGGCCGAAACGCTGACCAACCTGTCCGACCTGCTGCGCAAGCGCCGCCAACTGAAGCTGAAGATCCGCGCCCTGTCGTCGGAGGCGCGGGCGTCCGCCTACATCGTGGGGGCGCTGCCCTTCCTGGTCTTCGGCATCGTCTACATGATGAACCGCGCGTACATCATGATGCTGTGGACCGACCCGCGCGGCATGATCCTGGGTGCCGTGGCGCTCTGCATGATCGCCATCGGCGCCTTCATCATGTACCGCATGGCCAACTTCGAGCCCTAACCATGAGCGACCTTATCCTCGGCCTGACGATGGAGGATTTGGCCGCCTGGGTCGCGGGCGCGGGGGCCTTCGCCGTGGTTCTGCTGGTCTGGACCGCCTTCGTGGAGCGCGACCCGCTGTCGGCGCGGCTGAAGTCGCTGCAATCCCGCCGCGACGTGCTGAAGGGGGAACTGTCGCGCACCGCCCGCCGCATCGAACGCCCAACTGGCCGCATCGGCGTGATGCGCCGCGTCAACGACTGGCTGCGGCTGGCCCGCGGCAAGACGGCGGCGGATGCGGCGGCGAAGCTCGCCCGCGCGGGGATCCGGTCGAAGGACGCGCTGACCGTCCACCTGTTCGCCAAGGCCTGTCTGCCGCTGCTGGGCGGGGGGGTGGGCGCGCTGGTGATATACGGAATGCGGCCGGTGGCGCTGGACCCCATGCAGTCCGTGGCCGGCTGTCTGCTGGCGGCTCTGCTGGGCTCCTTCGCGCCGGACTATTACCTGCGCAAGGTGACGGAGCGGCGCACGACGGCGATCCGGCGCAGCCTGCCCGACGCCTTCGACCTGTTGGTGATCTGCGCGGAGGCCGGGCTCAGCCTCGACGCCTCCTTCGACCGGGTGTCCCGCGAGATGGGGGAGGGCTGCCCCGAACTGGCGGAGGAAATCGGGCTGACCGCCATCGAACTGGGCTTCCTGCCGGACCGGGCCAAGGCGCTGCAAGGCTTTGCCGAGCGCGTGCCGTTGCAGGGCGTGCGGGCGCTGGTCACCACGCTGGCGCAGACGGAGCGCTACGGCACGCCGCTGGCCCAGGCCCTGCGCGTGCTGGCGTCGGAAATGCGGACGGAGCGCATGCTGAAGGCGGAGGAAAAGGCCGCCCGCCTGCCGGCGATCATGACGCTGCCGATGATGCTGTTCATCCTGCCGCCCCTGTTCATCGTGCTGATCGGCCCCGCCGTCCTGCGCACCATCGACGGCCTGTCGAAAATGTGAGGTCCGGCGGCCCATGGATCGGGAATAAACCGGACACTTGCGGCGTCAAGCCTCCGGTAAGAACCGAAAGACGGGAGGGAGGACGCCCATGATTCGACAGACGCGTGTGATGCTGCTGGCCTCGACGGTCCTGCCGCTGGCCCTGGCCCTGGTCATGTCCAACCCGACGAGCGCCCAGGCGCAGCAGGCGGGCGGTTCCAACGCCATGACCTTCTTCGTGACCAGCACGGGACTGGGCAAGGGCGCCGACCTCGGCGGGCTGGAGGGCGCCGACGCCCACTGCCAGCAACTGGCCCAGGCGGCCGGTGCCGGGAACCACACCTGGAAGGCCTATCTCAGCACCCAGGCGGCGGCCGGCCAGCGCGCCATCAACGCCCGCGAACGCATCGGCCCCGGCCCGTGGCAGAACGCCAAGGGGCAGGTCATCGCCCGCAACGCCGAGGAACTGCACGGCGCCAACAACCTGACCAAGCAGACCGCCCTGACCGAAAAGGGCGAGATCGTCAACGGGCGCGGCGACACCCCGAACATGCACGACATCCTGACCGGCACCCAGCCGGACGGCACGGCCTTCATCGTCGCCGAGGACCGCACCTGCGGCAACTGGACCCGCAGCGGAACGGAGGGTGCGGCGATGCTCGGCCACAGCGACCGCACGGGCCTGACCGACGATCCCCCGGCGAAGTCCTGGAACTCTTCCCACCTGTCGCGCGGCGGATGCAGCCAGGACGCCCTGCGCAGCACCGGCGGGGCGGGGCTGCTCTACTGCTTTGCAGTGAATTGAAGCGCGGACGGAGCGGGCTTTCCCGCCCGCTCCCTTCCCGTCGCCCGTCCGGAGCGGTACATTTCCATGCGATTCCGGCGTGAGGAGATGGCCCGATGGCGGGCGGTGCGTGGCGTGCGGCGGTGCTGGGGTTGGCGGTTGCGGGAGTGGCGCTCGCCTACCTGGGGGTGGAGATCGGCCGGATGGTCGGCGACGACCGCGAGGCCTACTACACGGACATGGCCGCGGTCGGCCTGGGCGTGCTGGCGCTGTGGGCCGCCTTCGCGCGGCTCAACCGGCATTTCCGCGACCTCGGCCGCTTGCGCGATGACCTGTCGTCCGCCCGCGGGCGGGCGGCGCTCGGCTCCGATGTCCGCGGCGACGAGACCGGGCAGATCGCCAAGGCCGTGGCGGAGGCGCTTCGCCACGACCGGATCGGCCCCGCCGGCCGTTCCGCGGACCGGCTCGCCGGGGTCGTCGCGGCGCTGGAAGAACCAGTGGTCGTCATCGACGATCTGGGCCGGATCGATGTGCTGAACGCCGCCGCCTCCGGATTCCTGGGGACTGAGGCCGGCGCCGACATCTACGACCACCTGTCCCGGCCGGAACTGTTCCGCGCCATCGAGCGCGCGCGGGAGGGCGGGCACATGGTCTCCGCCGTGCTGCGCCGCGCGCAGGGGGCGGAGGTGTCCGTGCGGGTGAAGGACCTAGGGCTTCAGGCCGGCATCGCGCTGGTCTTCCCGGCACGCGGCCCCGACCATGCACCGATGCTGGCCGGCGACCGGGTGGTGATGCGCCCGGCGGCGCGGGCGCCGCACCTCGGCGACGAGGAACCGCTGATGACGCTCCCTCTGGTCAGCCTGTGGGTCGCCACGACGGGGCCGAGCGTGGCCGAGGGGCTGGTCGTCGCGGTCGGCACGGTGCGTCTGGCCGGCCCGCGCGTGTTCCGCACCCTGTGCCTGGATCTTCCCGTCAACCCGGCCATGCCCATCCCGGAGGAGGCCACAGCCGTCCACGGCGTAACCGACGCGATGGTGGAAGGCGCGCGGTCCTTCCGCGACGCCTGGCCGGTGATCGCCGAGGCATTGCACGGCTGCGTGGTCGTGGGAATCGGGGTGGACGCGGTGCTGGACGCGCTGGCGCGCAACTGCGCGCAAGCCGGCCTGTCGGAGCCGGAACGCCCGCCGGCGCTGGACCTCGGCCGGCTCGCGTCCGCGCTGGACCCGGCCTTGGAAGGGGCATCGCCGGACCGCCTCGCCGCCGCCTTCGGCGTCGCACTCCACCATCGGACCGACCCGTTCGCCCCGGCGCTGACGCAGGCCGAACTGGCCGCGGCCCTGTTGCTGCGCCTGGACGGGCAGGGCGTCGCCACGCACGGCGCGGCACGGGTGCTGGGTCCCGGTGCATCAATCGGCGCGTCGGGAGATGTCGCTCAATGACGTATTTTCCGATGCATGGATATCGAGTACGATCCGGCCAAGGATGCCGCGAACCGCGAGAAACACGGCGTTTCGCTCGTGCTCGGGCGGATCGTCCTTGCCAATCCGGTCGGTGAAGAGGCCGAGGAGCGGGACGATTGCGGCGAGCTTCGCCGCATTGCCTACGGGCTGATCCGGGACCGGCTGTTCGTGTGCGTTTACACTCTGCGAGGGGACACGCGCCGGATCATTTCGGTTCGCAAGGCGAACCGCAGGGAGCAACGACGATGGCTTTTGTGAAAGTGACCGACGAGATGGTCCGGAAGGCGCTGGCCGATGTCGATTGGGACGCCATCGATGCGCTGGCCGACGAGGACATCGCACGTCAGATCGTCGAAAACCCGGATGCCGCGCCCGACACGACCGATCCGCTGTGGCGGCTGCGGGCGCGCGTCAATTCCGATCGGCTGAAGCCGCGACAAAAAGTCCGGCTGGTGCGGCGGGTGCTGGGCATGTCGCAGGCGCAGTTCGCGCAGGCCTACCGCATTCCCCTGCGCACGCTCCAGGGCTGGGAACAGGGGACGCGGGAGCCGGACGAGGCCTCGTCCAATCTGATCAAGCTGATTGCCTATCAGCCGGATCAGGTCCGGCGCATCCTGAACGACAACGGCAGCCCCAACGCCTCCTCTATTTCCAGCGCGGACGGCGCCCGGCCTTGAGCGCCTGGACGGCCTGATCGAGCGTTTGCAGGAATTTGGACTTGTCCTGCTGGCTCATCGGCTTGTTGCCGCCGCTGACCACGCCCATGTCGCGCAGATCCTGCATCAGGGCGCGGGTGGCAATGGCGGAACCGATGGAATCCTCGGTGAAGGGGCGGCCGGTGGGGCCGATGACCACGGCGCGCTTTTTGACGCACCGGTCGGCCAGCTGGATGTCGGCGGTGACGACGATGTCGGTCTCCGTCGCGTGCTCGGCGATCCAGTTGTCGGCTGCGTCGAATTCCGATCCGACCACCACAAGCTCGGCCAAACACTCGGTCGGCAGGCGCAAGGGGCCGTTGCTGACGATCCAGACCTTGAGGCCGGAGCGTCCGGCCACCCGGTAAATTTCGGCCTTTACTGGGCAGGCATCGGCATCCACATAAATCTCGACCACCCGGCCTCCCTCCTTCGCCGTTTAATGTTGCGTCCTTATGCGCTAAAACCCTTGCCGAGCGAAGCGGCGCCGCGGGTGGCGTCCTGAATTTTTCCTTTTTGTGCAGAAGGGTCGGAGCGGCGCATGGCGTCCTATCAGTATGTTTATGTCATGAAGGGCCTGTCCAAGGTCTACCCCGGCGGCAAGAAGGTTCTGGACAACATCTGGCTGTCCTTCCTGCCCGGCGTGAAGATCGGCGTGCTGGGCGTCAACGGCGCCGGTAAGTCGACGCTGATGAAGATCATGGCCGGCCTGGACAAGGATTTCTCGGGCGAGGCCTGGGCCGCGCAGGGCGCCAAGGTCGGCTATCTGCCGCAGGAGCCGCAGCTCGATCCTACCAAGACCGTCCAGGAAAACGTGCTCGAGGCGCTGGCCGACACCAAGGCCCTGCTGGACCGCTTCAACGCCGTGTCGGAGGCGATGGCCGACCCGGACGCCGACTTCGACGCCCTGCTGGCCGAACAGGCCGATCTGCAGGAGAAGATCGACGCCGCCGACGCCTGGGACATCGACCGCACGGTCGAGATCGCCATGGACGCGCTGCGCTGCCCGCCGGGCGACGCCGACGTGACCAAGCTGTCCGGCGGTGAGAAGCGCCGCGTGGCGCTGTGCAAGCTGCTGCTGGAAAAGCCGGACCTGCTGCTGCTCGACGAGCCGACCAACCACCTGGACGCCGAATCGGTGGCGTGGCTGCAGAAGCACCTGGAGGACTACAAGGGCACCGTCGTCCTCGTCACCCACGACCGCTACTTCCTGGACAACGTGACGGGCTGGATCCTCGAACTCGACCGCGGTTCGGGCATCCCGTACGAGGGCAACTACTCCTCGTGGCTGGAGCAGAAGCAGAAGCGCCTGGAGCAGGAAGGCCGCGCCGAGGAAGCCCGCCAGAAGCAGCTGGCGACCGAACTGGAGTGGATCCGGCAGTCGCCGCGCGCCCGCCAGGCCAAGAGCAAGGCCCGCATCTCGGCTTACGAGACGCTGCTGGCCGAAAGCGGCAAGGAGACGACGGGCGAGGCCCGCATCGTCATCCCGACGCCGCCGCGCCTGGGCAACGTCGTCATCGAGGCCGACGCCATCAACAAGGGCTTCGGCGACCGGCTGCTGATCGACGGCCTGTCCTTCCGCCTGCCGCCGGGCGGCATCGTCGGCGTGATCGGCCCGAACGGCGCCGGCAAGACCACCCTGTTCCGCATGATCACCGGGCAGGAGGGGCCGGATGGCGGCAATTTCCGTGTCGGTGAGACGGTGAAGCTGGGCTATGTCGACCAGAGCCGCGATTCGCTGAACCCGAACAAGACCGTGTGGGAAGAGATCTCCGACGGGCTGGACATCATCGATCTCGGCAAGAAGTCGATGCCCAGCCGCGCCTACGTCTCGTCCTTCAACTTCCGCGGTCCGGACCAGCAGAAGAAGGTCGGCCAGCTGTCGGGCGGTGAGCGCAACCGCGTCCACCTCGCCAAGATGCTGAAGTCCGGCGCCAACGTCCTGCTGCTCGACGAACCGACCAACGACCTGGACGTCGACACGCTGCGCGCGCTGGAAGAGGCGCTGGAGAGCTTCGCCGGCTGCGCCGTGGTCATCAGCCACGACCGCTGGTTCCTCGACCGCCTTGCCACCCACATTCTGGCCTTCGAGGGCGACAGCCATGTGGAGTGGTTCGAGGGCAACTTCGAAGCCTACGAGGCCGACAAGAAGCGCCGCCTGGGTGAGGACGCGGTGAACCCGCACCGCATCAAGTACAAGCCGCTGGTGCGGTCGTAAGGCACGGCCTTCAAATAAGGCGCGGTCTTTGAGAAAGAGCCCCTCTTCCGTTCTGGAGGAGGGGCTCTTTGTTTTTCAGCCTTCCAGCTTCTGGTGTTCCAGGAAGGCGGTCTTCAGCAACTGCTTCAGATCGTCGCTGTATTGGTGGAAGCGGACGGAAACGTGGCCCCGGCCCTGGTTCTGGTGCATGACCACGACCTGGGCGGTGGCGGTGACCTCCTGCCGGCCTGCCATGGTCACGCGGGCCTCGATCATCTCGCCTTCGCGGAACAGCTGGACAGGGGCCTGGAGGCACAGGCCGCCGATGGACCAGTTGCGGGTCCGGTGCGTGCCGCGGTCGGTCTGCACGATCAGGCCCGGCCGCACGTAACGCTTCTGCGTGCGACGCTCCTCCGGCTGGGTGGTTGGGGCGGGGGCGGTGGCTTCCGGTTCGGCAACGCCGGAGCCCTCCAGCTTCGCCCCGGCCAGCTTGGCGGAGCGCATGACCGCCTCGCCCATGCGGGCGTCGCGCAGGTCGGCGCCGGACAGGTTCGCGCCGTCGAAATTGGCCGGCCAGGGACGGTCGCCGGTCAGGCGCGCGGGCCGCGCGTCCGCCCGTGCCAGGACGGCCAGCGACAGGCCGGCGCGGCGCAGGTTGGTGCCGTGCAGGCAGGCTTCCGTCAGGTCCGCCCCGCTGAGGTCGGTGTAGGACAGGTCGGCCATCTCCAGGCTGGCCTTGTGCAGCCGCGCGCCGATCAGGCGGCAGCGGCGCAGCCGGGCGCCGGCCAGCACGCGCTCGCTGAGGTCCGCCCCGGCGACAGCGACGAAATCGAGGTCGAGATGCCGGCCGTCCTTCCCGCCGCTGTCCACCCAGCGCTCGTGGGCGGCGACGGCCTCCAGGAACTCGGTTGCCGGCATGGCCTTGTAGGACGGCTTGACCAGCGCCGTTTCCGCCAGCGGGAAGGGCATGTAGGTGCGGTCCAGCGTCGCCTCGTCGATGGTTGTGCCGTCGAAGGTGACGCCATCGAGCGTGGCGCCCCAGAAGTCGGCACCGACGAGCACGGCGGCGGTCATGTCCGCGCCCGTCAGGTCGGCGTCGTTGAGGTCGGCGCCGCTGAGGTCGCAGCCCGTGAAGTTGGCGCCCGCCAGGATGGAGCGCTCCATCTTCGCCTCGGTCAGGCGGGTGACGCCGTCGCCGCGCGCCGTGCCGCCGGATCCGCCCATCAGGGACCCGCCGCGGAAATCGGCACCGCGCAGGTTGGCATCGGTCAGCACGGCCCGGTGCAGGTTGGCGCCGCGCAGATCCACGCCGATCAGGGTCGCCGCGGTCAGGTTGGCGCTTTCCATGTCGGCGCCGAACAGGTCGGCCTGCGACAGGTCCGCCCGAGTCAGACGTGCACCCACGAGGTTGGACCCGGCGAGCTTCGCCCCGTTCAGGTTGACCCGTTCCAGGTTGAGGCCCGACAGGTCGCGGAAGCTGAGGTCGGCGCGCCGGCCGCCGCGGCGCTTCAGCCACGCGTGGTGGGCGACGATGATCGCCTTGATCTCTTCGATCTCGTTCGGAGTCCGGTCGGGCATCGGTTCGGTGCGTCCGCTGTCGCGTCACAAAAGAGGCAATGGCGGCGAAGATAACCCGTTCCGCGTGCTTCGTCACGGCATCGGCGCGTGGCGGGTTCGTGAAAGTGCGCGCACGAAAAAGGCCGCCCGAAGGCGGCCCCGATTCGATTATGAGGAGCGCGCGGAGCCGCTCCCGGTTTCAGCCCCGTTGGCCGACCTTCTGCCGCAGCGCCTGGATCAGGCCCTGCACCTGCCCGCCGTTCTGCGAAATGACGGAGGCGAATTCCTGCCGCTGGGTCACGCCCATGCTGACGCCTTCCACGACGACGTCGATGATCTTGTAGGTGCCGTCGCGCTTGCGCACGCGCCAGTCCACGTTGACCGGCGGGCCGTTGGGCCGGACGATCTGGGTGGTGACCATCGTGTCGCTCTCGCCCTCCGGCCGTGAGCCGGTGATTCGGAAGGTCTCGCCCGAATACTCGACGAAGCGGTCGGCGTAGGTCGTGACGATCAGCTGCTCGAACAGCTTCTGGTATTCGTCATGCTGCTGCTGCGTGGCCGAGTTCCAATAGCGGCCAAGCACCCAGCGCCCGATGTAGGGCACGTCGAAGCCCTGATAGAGCAGGCTGCGGAAGCGCTGGACCGCCTGGTCCCGCGACAGGCTCTTGTTGGAGAACGTGGCGACGGTCTCGTTCCCCAGCTTCTGGATGAACGCGGTCGCGCCCGGATCGGCCGACTGGGCGGCGGCGGGTCGAACGGCCCAGCTGCTCACCGCGAGCAGGGCCGCGCACACGAGGAACAGACGACGTGTCAGCATGGCAAGGCAAAAGTGGCTGCCGCGGAGGCTTTGTCAACGGTCATCGAACACAAACCGCCCATCCGCGGCATTTCGCCAATCCTTACGGTTTCGGTCGTTACGGCTTCACGGGGGCGTCGAAATCGGGGAATTCCGGCGTGGCGGGGGTCGCGCCGCCGCCAATCGCCGTGGCGCGCTGCTGCGCGTACAGGCTGCGCACCGTCGCGTAGAAGTCGATCGAATTGCGGCGCAGGTCGTCGATCTCGCGCAGGACCTGCGAACGGCGGTCGACGCCCGCGGCCCCGGTGCGGCCCCACAGCAGATCCGTGTTGTCGGTGGCGTTGCCCCAGATGCGGAACGGATCCGCGACCGTGTCCACGCCGTAGCCGACCGCGTCGCGCACGTTGGACGGGCCCAGCAGCGGCAGGACGAGGTACGGGCCGGAGCCGAGGCCCCAGACGCCCAGCGTCTGGCCGAAGTCCGCCGGCTTTTCCTGAAGACCGACCTCCGCCGCCACGTCGGCAAGGCCGCCGATGCCGAGGATGGTGTTGGTCATGAAGCGGCCGGTCGCGATCTGCGCGCCTTCGAAATTGCCCTGCAGCAGGTTGTTGGCGATGTACAGCGGACCCATCAGGTTCTGGATGAAGTTGTGCACCGCCTGGCGCACCGGATCGGGCACCACGCCGACATAGACCTCCGTCACCGGGCGAATCAGCAGGATGTCCGCGGTCTCGTTTACGGCGAAGACGAAGCGATTCGGGATCTCCAGCGGATCGCTGACCGCAACTTCCCCGTTGTTGGCGCCGGGCGTGCTGGCGCAGCCAGCAACGGTCAGGGCCAGTGCCGCTGCGGCGGCCGAGCGAAGGAGGGAGCGGGAGAGGTTGGCCAGCTTCATCGGCGACGGCTCTTTCTTGAGTCACGACTTTGATCGGGGCGCCGAACCCACGGCCGCCCCGCGAGAAAGCCTCGCCAGACGGTTGGAGACAGACGCAACAGGTCCGGCCACCGCGTGAGAGGTACCCCACGCAATGTCCGCCGACTTAGTCCACTAACACAGGCGCCACCGTTTGACCAGCGTGCCACGCGAGGTCACGGGGTCAAGGCATGTAAATATGTTAGGCTCGCCGCGCCCCGCGTATGACGCCCGACCTTTTGCATCCGCCCGAACGGCCGGGGTGCGAAAACGTGTTTACGCTGCATAAAGATATCTTTATATCTGTATCCAGGGTGGCGGGCCACGGTGGCCCGTCGGCGCTCCGGCGCGTTCCGGGGAATGTGGCGGGGCGGTGTCTGCGGCGATGGACGATCTGCTTGCGATCTTGAAGGCGGCGGCGGAAACCACGCGGCTTCGGCTGCTGGCGCTGTGCGCCCATGGCGAGCTGACGGTGACTGAACTGACCCAGATCCTGGGGCAGAGCCAGCCGCGCGTGTCGCGGCACCTGAAGCTGCTGTGCGACGCCGGGCTGCTCGACCGCTTCCGCGAGGGCACCTTCGCCTTCTACCGGCTGGCCGAGCGGGGCGCCTCGGCGGATCTCGCCCGCGTGCTGGTGGCCGCCATCCCGGCCGACGACCCGACGCTGACGCTGGACCTGGAGCGGCTGGAGGCGATCAAGCGCTCCCGCTCCGAGGCGGCGGCCAGCTACTTCCGCGACAACGCCGCCCGCTGGCACGAGATCCGCTCGCTCCACGTCCCCGAACGGGAGGTGGAGGAGGCGCTGCTGCGCCTGATCCCGGAGGAGGGCGTGGGCGAGCTGCTGGACATCGGCACCGGCACCGGCCGCATGCTGGAGGTGCTGGGGCCGCGCTCCAGCCGCGCCGTCGGCATCGACCAGTCGCGCGAGATGCTGGCCATCGCCCGCACGAAGCTGGAGGACGCGGCGCTGCGCCACTGCCACGTGCGGCAGGCGGACATGTACCAGCTGCCGTTCCCATCCGGGTCCTTCGACGCCGCGGTGGTCCATCAGGTTCTGCATTTCGCGGAGGCGCCGGCCGACCTGCTGGCCGAGGCCGCGCGGGTGCTGAAGCCCGGCGGGCGCCTGCTGATCGTCGATTTCGCCCCCCATGGGCTGGAATCCCTGCGCGCCGAACACGCGCACCGCCGCCTGGGCTTTTCCGACGCGGAGGTCGCCGCCTGGTGCCGTCAGGCCGGGCTCGACTGCGGGCCGGTCGTGCATCTGCCCGGCGAGCCCCTCACCGTTTCCATCTGGCCGGCGGTCCGCACCGGGCAGGGCGCGCCCAAGCAGGGCAAGCCTTCGGCCACCCCCTCCATCCTCTCCACCAGCGGAGCCCAGCCATGACGTCCGGCACCCCGTCGGTCAGCTTCGAATTCTTCCCGCCCAAGACGGAGAAGATGGAACAGAGCTTGTGGCAGGCGATCCAGCGCCTGGCTCCGCTCGGGCCGTCCTTCGTGTCGGTCACCTACGGGGCGGGCGGCTCGACGCGTGAGCGCACGCACAACACCGTCACCCGCATCCAGAAGGAGACGGGCATCCCCGCCGCCGCGCACTTCACCTGCGTGGGCGCGACGCGCGAGGAGATCGACGCCATCGCCCGCACCTATTGGGACGCCGGCATCCGCCACCTCGTTGCGCTCCGCGGCGATCCGCCGGAGACCGAGGGCGGTGTGGGCGGCCGCTACACGCCCCATCCCGGCGGCTACGCCTACGCGGCGGATCTCGTCGCGGGCATGAAGAAGGTCGCGGATTTCGAGATCTCGGTGGCCGCCTATCCGGAATGCCATCCGGAGGCTCCCGACGCCCAGTTCGACCTGGACAATCTGAAGCGCAAGGTGGACGCCGGCGCGACCCGCGCCATCACCCAGTTCTTCTTCGACAACGACGCCTATTTCCGTTTCCTGGACCGTTGTGCTGCGGCCGGCATCACCGTGCCGATCGTGCCCGGCATCCTGCCCATCACCAACTTCGCCCGCGCGGTGGAATTCGCCGGCAAATGCGGCGCCTCCATGCCCAAGCGGCTGGCCGAGACCTTCGAAGGGCTGGACGCCGACCCGGAGACCCGCCAGCTCGTCGCCGCGACCGTCGCGGCGGAGCAGTGCCAGGCGCTCCAGGCCCAGGGCATCAGGGATTTCCACTTCTACACGCTGAACCGGTCGGAACTGACCGTCGCCATCTGCCGGATGCTTGGCGTGAAGGCGAAGCAGCCGGCGGTGCAGTAAGGGGGGAGCGGCAGGACGCCGCGTTCCGCCTTATGTTAGGGTGGCGCGCGGTGTAGCGCGGGGGATCGCGGTCGCGGAGGAAAGGCCATGGACAGCCGGATCGGATACGAGGACGACTTCTACGCCTGGACCCAGGAGCAGGCCCGTCTTCTCCGCGAAGCCGCCCGCGAACGGCTGAACACGCCCATCGACTGGGAGAATTTGGCCGAGGAGGTGGAGAGCATGGGGCGTTCGGATGCCAAGGCACTTGGCAGCGCGCTCAAGCGTGTCATCGAGCATTTGCTCAAGCTGGAATATTCGCCCGCTTCGGACCCCCGTCTGGGCTGGAGGGAATCGGTGGCCAATCACCGCATTGCCGCGTGGGAAGAACTCGATGCCAGCCCCAGCCTTCGGAAAATTGACATCGCGCGTGCTTTTCAGGACGCCCGCCGCCTTGCGGTCCTGGGCCTCGCGCGCGACGGCATTCCCGAATCCACCATCCCACGGGATTGCACCTACACGGTGGAACAGGTGCTCGACCACGACTGGTGGCCGGTGAACCGCCACGGCCTCGACTGACTGTTCCGAACGACGTCTTCACATCACCGCGACCGACCTTTTTCCTGACACGGACCCGACCCTTCCCATGCCGCACATTCTCGACACTCTTCGCGACCGCGTCCTGCTCTGCGACGGCGGGTTCGGCAGCCGCATCCAGGCGCTCGACCTTGACGTGGAGAAGGATTACTGGGGGCACGAGAACTGCACCGACATCCTGCCGCTGTCGCGCCCCGACATCGTGCGCGAAATCCACCGCGGCTATTTCGAGGCCGGCGCGGACATGGTGGAGACCGACACCTTCGGCGCTTCCCCGGTGACGCTGGGCGAGTTCGGGATCTCCGAAAAGGCGTTCGAGATCAACCAGCGCGCCGTCGAACTGGCGCGCGAGGCGGCGGAGACCTTCAAGGACGGCCAGCCGCGCTTCGTCATCGGCTCCATCGGGCCGGGCACCAAGCTGCCGAGCCTGGGGCACATCGCCTATCAGGATCTTGAGGACAGCTTCTTCGTCCAGGCCGCGGGCCAGATCGCCGGCGGCACCGACGCGATCCTGGTAGAGACCTGCCAGGACCCGTTGCAGATCAAGGCCGCCGTCAACGGCATCAAGCGCGCGCGGGCCGAGGCCGGAAGCGACACGCCGGTTTTCGTGCAGGTGACGGTGGAGACGACCGGCACGCTGCTGGTCGGCACCGACATCGCCGCGGCGGCCACCGTGATCCAGTCGCTGGACGTGCCGTTGATGGGCCTGAACTGCGCCACCGGCCCACTGGAGATGAGCGAGCACGTCAAGTGGCTGACGCAGAACTGGCCGGACCTTGTCTCCGTGCAGCCGAACGCCGGCCTGCCGGAACTGGTGGACGGCAAGACCCACTACCCGCTGCGCGCCGACGACTTCGCCCACTGGCTGGAGCGTTTCGTGACCGAGGACGGGGTGAACCTCGTTGGCGGCTGCTGCGGCACCAACGTCCCGCACATCGCGGCGGCGAACCAGATGCTGCGCAAGCTGGCCCCGGCCGGGTCGCATCGCCCGGCGCCGAAGAACCGCACCGTGCACTGGGTGCCGGCGGTGGCGTCGCTCTACTCCCAGGTCACGCTGCGGCAGGAGAACGCCTTCTTCGCCATCGGCGAGCGCTGCAACGCCAACGGTTCCAAGAAGTGGCGCGAGCTTCAGGAGAAGAACGACTGGGATGGCTGCGTCGAGATGGCGCGCGAGCAGGTGAAGGAGGGCAGCCACTCGCTGGACGTCTGCACCGCCTTCGTCGGCCGTGACGAGGTGGCCGAGATGCAGGCGGTGGTGCAGCGCTTCGTCGGCTCCGTCACGGCACCGCTGGTCATCGACTCCACCGAATACATCGTGCTGGAAAAGGCGCTGGCGCTGTACGGCGGCAAGGCCATCATCAACTCCATCAACTTCGAGGATGGGGAGGAGCCCGCGCGCAAGCGGCTGGCGCTCGCCAAGAAGTTCGGCGCCGCGGTCATCGCCCTGACCATCGACGAGGAGGGCATGGCGAAGACGCCGGAGCGCAAGCTCGCCATCGCCAAGCGGCTCTACGATCTGGCGGTGAACGAGTACGGGCTGCCGGCGCATGACCTGCTGTTCGACCCGCTGACCTTCACCATCGCCACCGGCAACGAGGATGACCGCAAGCTGGCCATCTGGACGCTGGAGGGCATCGAGGCGATTTCCCGCGAGCTGCCGGGCTGCCAAATCATCCTGGGCCTGTCCAACGTTTCCTTCGGCCTGAACGCGGCGGCGCGGCACGTGCTGAACTCGGTCTTCCTGGACCACGCGGTGAAGCGCGGCATGACCGGCGCCATCGTGCACGTGTCCAAGATCATGCCGCTGCACTCCATTCCGGAGCAGGAGGTGAAGGTCGCCGAGGACCTGATCTTCGACCGGCGCGCGGAGGGGTACGATCCGCTCCAGGCCTTCATCGCCCTGTTCGAAGGCCGCAAGGCCGCGGACGCCAAGAAGAAGGCGCGCGCCGAGACGGTCGAGGAAAGGCTGAAGGAGCGCATCGTCGACGGCGACCGCACCGGCCTTGAGGACGACCTCGCCGAGGCCATGAAGACGCACCCGCCGCTGGAGATCATCAACACCTACCTGCTGGACGGCATGAAGGTGGTGGGCGAACTGTTCGGCGCCGGCAAGATGCAGCTGCCCTTCGTGCTCCAGTCCGCGGAGACCATGAAGGCTGCGGTGGCGTGGCTGGAACCGCACATGGAGAAGGTGGAGGGCCAGCAGAAGGGCACCATGGTGCTGGCCACCGTGAAGGGCGACGTCCACGACATCGGCAAGAACCTCGTGGACATCATCCTGACCAACAACGGCTACAAGGTGGTGAATCTGGGCATCAAGCAGCCGGTGAACGCCATCATCCAGGCCGCCAAGGAACACAAGGCCGACGCCATCGGCATGTCCGGCCTGCTGGTGAAGTCCACGGTGGTGATGCGCGAGAACCTGGAAGAGATGTCCCGCGAGGGGCTGGAGGTGCCCGTCCTGCTGGGCGGTGCGGCGCTGACCCGCGCCTATGTGGAGACGGACTGCGTCGCCTCCTACGGCTCCGGCCGCGTCGCCTACGCGGGCGATGCCTTCGACGGGTTGACGCTGATGGACAGCGTGGTGGGCGGCAGCTTCGACCAGAAGCTCGCCATCCAGCAGGCCAAGCGGGCGGGCAAGGCGGTCAACCGCCGCCGCGTGCTGGGGCAGGCGACCAGCGCCGCCGCCGGCCCGGTGGACAAGGACGCCGCGCGGGCGCGCCGCCACCGTCTGGCGGACGGCGTGCCGGTGCCGACGCCGCCCTTCTGGGGCGCCAAGGTCATCGAGCATGTGCCGCTGAAGACGCTGGTGACCTACCTGAACGAGCGGATGCTCTACCAGCTCCAGTGGGGCTACCGGAAGGACGGCAAGTCCTTCGAGGAGTTCAAGGAGTGGGCGAAGAAGGAACTGCGGCCGGTGCTCGACCGCATCCTCCAGATCGCCGCGAAGGAGGAGATCCTGCGGCCGCAGGCGGTCTACGGCTACTGGAAGGCGGCGGCCGACGGCAACGACGTGATCCTGTTCGCCGAGGACGGCACCAGCGAGGTCGCGCGCTTCACCCTGCCGCGTCAGGCCAAGGAGGACGGCGAGTGCATCGCCGACTTCCTGCGCGACGTGAGTGATGGGGAGCGGGACGTGATCGGCCTGCAGATCGTCACCATGGGCCAGCATTGCGCCGACGTGGCGCGGGAGTGGTTCGCGGAGAACCGCTATCAGGACTATCTCTACCTGCACGGCCTGTCGGTGGAGATGACCGAGGCGATGGCCGAATACGTCCACGCCCGCATCCGCGCGGAACTGGGCTATGGGGCCGAGGACAGCCGCGACAAGGAGAAGCTGTTGCAGCAGGCCTACCGCGGCAGCCGCTACAGCTTCGGCTATCCGGCCTGCCCGAACCTGGCGGACCAGGAGCAGTTGCTGAAGCTGCTGGACGCAGGCCGCATTGGCGTGGAGATGTCCGACGAGTTCCAGCTCCATCCGGAGCAGAGCACGTCGGCCATCGTGCTGCACCACCCGAAGGCGAAGTACTTCAGCGTGTGATGAGGCGAAGCCTCCGCCGCCGTGTCAAGATGGTGGCGGAGGCACCCTGCCGAGATCGAGGCGGCGCGGGCAGAAGTGGTGGCGTTCCTGAAGCTCGGCTCCTGAGGGCTAAACCCGTTCACAAAAGGCCGGGGCTTCGCTTATCCTTGGTTCCATGAGCCAGCCAACCCCCGCGATCAGTCCGCTGGACCTGCACCGCGAGACGGTGCGTCCGGAGTGGATCGACTACAACGGCCACATGAACGTGGCCTACTACCTGCTGGCATTCGATCACGCGACCGACGCGGTGCTCGACCATTTCGGGATCGGCAAGGCCTACGCGGAGGGCGAGGGGCGGTCGATGTTCGTGGTCGAGGCGCACCTGACCTACGCCCGCGAGGTGACGGAGGGGGACGGGCTGCGCTTCGCCTCTCGCATTCTCGGGGCGGACGGCAAGAGGCTGCACCTGTTCCACGAGATGCGCCACGAAGAGGACGGTTTCCTGGCGGCGACGGCGGAATTCATGCTGGTCCATGTGGATCTGGCGGAACGCCGCACCATTCCGTTCTCGGCGGAGACTTCAGCGCTCGTTGCCCGCGTTGCGGCGGAGCACGCGCGGTTGCCGATTCCGCCGCAGGCGGGCCGTTTCGTCGGCGTCCGACCGGCCAACATGCCCCGCGCGGAGACGCCGCAGGCGAAAACGTTCTAGGCGAACCGCTTTCCCGTTTGGCAATTGCCGCGCGCCAACCTATGTCTTGGCGCATGAAGACGACAATTTTCGCCGCCTTCGCGGTTTTTACCACTCTGTTCTCCACGGGCGCGGCGCTGGCCGACTGCACCGACCCGCCGCAGCCGAAGGTCAACTGGCGCCGCTGCTATTCCGATGGCCGTGACCTGACCGGGGCCAACCTGTCGGGCGCGATGCTGCGCGACGCTACCTTCCAGCGCGCCACGCTGAAGGACGCCGACCTGACGAACGCCGACGGCTATCGGGCCAAGTTCTTCAGCACCACCATGCCGGGGGTGAAGCTGGATGGCGCCCGCCTGATCGAGGCGGACTTCACGCGCGCTAACATGGCCGGCGCCTCGCTGAAGGAGGCCGACCTGCGTAACGCCAACCTGGTGAGCGCCACTCTGACGAACGCCGACTTCACCGGCGCCAAGATGGGCGGCGCGGACCTCCGCTACGCCGACCTGTCGGGGGCGACCTGGATCGACGGAAAACATGTCTGTGCCGAGAAATCGGTCGGTCAGTGCAATTGATTGCGCATGAATACTCTTGCGCAGGTTCGAAAGATCCTATCCCGCGAGGAAAGTCACTTGCCCACCACTTCCGCGCCGCGCTAGGCTTTTGCCCTAGCGCATCGGCGGAAAGGCATAGGGTATGGCGAGCACGGACGATTTTCAAAGGGCTCGCGACTTCGCATCCCGCGCCATGGATCGCATGCTGGCCGAACGGCTGGCGCCGAACCCGGAAAATTTCACGCTCTGGTACGCTTACTTCGGCGGCCAGCTTCCGGACCTGACGCGCGCCATCGACATCGCGCAGCGCGACGGCTCCACCCTGTCGCAGTCCCATTGCGACGAGCTGTTCAAGCGCTTCTTCACCCTGGACGCGGAGGCGCAGGCGATCCGCGAAACGTCGGAGCGGGCGCGTCACGCGCTGGGCCGCATCCTGGACCAGCTCGGCACCGTCGGGTCGGAGACGGACCGCTACGGCCAGACGCTTGCCGGCTTCCAGGGGGAACTGGACCAGCCGCTGTCCGTGGAGGAACTGCGCGCCATGGTCGCCGCCGTCGCGGCGGAGACCACGGCCATCGTGGACCGGCAAGCCCGTTTGCAGAACCAGTTGCTTGACTCGAGCCAGCAGCTGGCGGAACTGCGGGTCGTGCTCGATTCCGCCCGGCGCGAGGCGCTGACCGACGGGCTGACCGGGATCGCGAACCGCCGGGCCTTCGACCAGACGCTGTCCGCCGCCATGGAAAGCGCCTCGCAGGACGGCTCGCCGCTGACGCTGCTGATGGTGGACATCGACCATTTCAAGCGCTTCAACGACACGCACGGCCATCTGGTGGGCGACCATGTGCTGAAGCTGGTCGCCAAGGTGCTGACCGAGGGCATCAAGGGCCGCGACACGGTGGCGCGCTACGGCGGCGAGGAGTTCGCCGTCGTCCTGCCGCAGACCGCGCTGGCCAACGCCGTCACGCTGGCCGACCAGCTCCGCCTGTCCGTCGGGTCGCGGCAGATCGTGAACCGGGCGCGCAACGCCTCCTATGGATCGGTGACGCTGTCCATCGGCGTGGCGGCGTTCCGCCAGGGCGAAGACCTGATGACCTTGCTTCATCGCGCCGACGAGGCGCTCTACGCCGCCAAGCGCGCCGGCCGCAATCAGGTCTGCGCCGAGACGGCGGCCGGTTAAGCCCCGGCCAGCCCCCGGATCACCGCGTCGGTTTCGTCGGCGAGGCGCTTCATGAGATCGGCCGCCGACTGGCGGCGGGCCATGCGCACGCCCTGGCCGGCCCACAGCGACAGGAACTCCGCCCGGCCCTGCTGCGCGGCGGCGGTGCGCATCGGGCGGGTCAGGGTGTTCTGAAGCGGGAAGGGCAGGATCGTCTCGTCCGGCACCTCGGCCATGAAGCGGTTGACGATGCCGCGCGCCGGCCGCCCGGAGAAGGCGCGGGTGACGCGCGTCTCATTCTCGCGGGCGTTCAGAAGGGCCTGCTTGTAGACGTCGGGCACGCCGGCCTCGTCGCAGGTCAGGAAGGCGGTGCCCATCTGCACGCCGCAGGCGCCGAGCGCTAGAGCCGCCGCGATGCCGCGCCCGTCCATGATGCCGCCGGAGGCCACCACGGGCAGCCGGACCGCGTCCACGATCTGCGGGACCAGGGCCATGGTGCCGACGAGGCTGGCGCCGAAGTCGCCCGCGAAGGTTCCGCGATGGCCACCGGCCTCGGCACCTTGCGCGGCGATGGCGTCCATGCCCGTCCGCTCCAGCGCCACTGCCTCGTCCACCGTCGTCGCCGTGCCGATCAGCAGCATGCCGCGCGCCTTGATGGCGGCCAGCGCGTCGGGCGAGGGAATGCCGAAGGTGAAGCTGAAGGCCGCCGCCCCGCTGTCCAGGCCCGCGGCGAGCTGGTCGGCGAAGACGTCGGCGCCCAGGGCTGGTGCCGCGGGGGCCGGCAGGCCGAGTTCGGCGTAGTAGCCCGCCACCCGGTTCAGCGCCGGGGACGGGTCCGCGGGCGGGGCCGGCGGGGGCAGGGGGGCGAACAGGTTGATCCCGAAGGGCTTGGACGTGCGGGCGCGGATCGCCTGCGCCCGTTCGGCGATCTGTGCGGGCGTCAGGTAGGCCGCGCCGATGAAGCCGATGCCGCCGGCCTCGCTGACCGCCGCCACCAGATCCGCCGTGTCGCCCCCGCCCGCCATCGGCGCCTGCACGATGGGGTGGGTCAGGCCCAGCCGCTGCGTCAGGATGGTTTGAACCGGCATGTCTGCACCCTCCGCGATGATCGTGGTCTCGGGAGCGAGGCTAGGACGGATCGACTATCTTGAAAAACGAATTGTTATGATGGAGCCATTCACTTTGGGTGATGGCGCTCCCCCATTTTACGCTGCCTTTAGCCACACGGCCGTGTCGTGGAAGGCCGCTCCGCCGCCCGGCGGGACCGGTTCGGCGGAGGTCAGGGTGTTGATGCCAAGGCCCTCCACGAAGGCGGTGTTCGGCCAGATGCCTTCCACGATCACCACGCCGCGCGGCACGCCTGTGAAGGGCTTGGCGTGGACGACCACGCTGCCCTGCGTGTTGCCGACGCGGACCGCGTCACCGTCGGCCAGGGCCAGGGCGGCGGCGTCCTCCGGATGGATCAGGGCGGAGGGGCGGCCTTCGCGGCGCTGGGAGGTCACCGTTTCCGTGAAGCTGGAGTTCAGGAACTGCCGCGCCGGGGCGGTGACGAGGCGGAAGGGATGCTCCGCGTCGGTCGGGCGGCCGGGAGTCATGTGGTCCGGCAGGTCCGGCAGGACGTCCGCGCCGTAGGGGCCGAGCGCCGCCCAGTCCGGCGCGAAGCGGAAGCGCCCGTCCGGGAAGGGGAAGCCGTTCAGGAAGTGGGAGGTCTCGAAGTCCGGCTGGGCGTCGATCCAGCGCCGCTCCGTCAGGGTGGCGGCATCGCCGAGGTCCGAGGCCTTCAGCATGGCGTCGATGATCTCCACCGCGGTCATGCCGAAGCCGGGATGCTCCGCGCCGACGCGCCGGGCGAGTTCGGAGATGACCCAGTGGTTCTCGCGCGCCTGGTGCTGCGGCTCGATCACCTTGCGGCCGATCAGGATGTGCATCTGGCCGCCGCCGCGGTAGATGTCGTCGTGCTCCAGGAAGGTGGTGGCGGGGATGACGAGGTCGGCCAGCCGCGCTGTGTCGGTCATGAACTGCTCGTGGACCGCCACGAACAGATCCTCGCGCAGGAAGCCCTGGCGCACGCGGGCGCTGTCGGGGCAGATCACCGCCGGGTTGGTGTTCTGGATCAGCATCGCCGTCACCGGCGGGCCGCCCTGGATGTCGGCACCGGTCAGCACCGCGCCGATCCGCGACTGGTCGAAGCCGCGCACCGACGTGTCGAGCCGGTCGAGCCCTTCCGACAGCGTGCGGTCGAGCCGGTAGATGCCGGACGAGCAGTAGAGCGCGCCGCCGCCGCGGTGCATCCAGGCGCCGGTGACCACGGGCAGGCAGGACACCGCGTGCATCTGCGCCGCGCCGTTGTGGGCGCGCGTCAGCCCGTAACCGAGCCGCAGATAGCTGCGCTTGGTTCCGCCATAGAGCCGGGCGAAGCCGACGATCTCGTCCACCGTCAGGCCGGTGATGGCGGAGGCCCATTCCGGCGTGCGGGTGGCGAGGTGGTCCTCCAGACGTTCGACATCGGCGGCGTAGCGCGCGAGGTAGGCGCGGTCGGCGAAGCCTTCCTTGAACAGGACATGCATCACCGCGCAGGCCAGCGCGCCGTCGGTGCCGGGGCGCAGCATCAGGTGCAGGTCCGACACCTCCGCCGTGCCGGTGCGGTAGGGGTCGATGGTGACCAGCTTCGCCCCGCGCGCCTTGCGGGCGCGGCTGACGTGGGTCATCACGTTGACCTGGGTCGCCACCGGGTTGCCGCCCCAGTTCACGATCAGGTCACTTTCTGCCATCTCGCGCGGGTCGGCGCCGCGGATGTCGCCGTAGCCCGCCATCCAGCCCATGTTGGCCGGCGTGTCGCAGACGGTGCTGATCTGGCGCGAATAGCCCTTGGCGTGGCGCAGCCGCTGGATCGACCCGCGCTGCACGAGGCCCATGGTGCCGGCGTAGTAGTAGGGCCAGACGGCTTCCGGCCCATGGGCCTTCTCCGCCGCCAGGAAGGCGTCGGCGATGCGGTCCAGCGCCTCGTCCCAGCCGATCTCCGCCCACTGGCCGGAGCCCTTGGGGCCGGTGCGCAGCAACGGGGTCTTCAGCCGGTCGGGGGAATGCACGCGCTCCGCATAGCGGCTGACCTTCGCGCAGATCACGCCGGCCGTATAGGTGTTGTCGGCGGCCCCGCGGACCTTGCCGATGCGGTCGGGGGCCAGCCGTTCGACCTCCAGGGCGCAGGTGCTGGGGCAGTCGTGCGGGCAGGCGGTCGGCAGGAACAGGGACGTCACGGGATTGCGCCTCGGTGCGGGAAAAATTTCAGCAAGGTCCGGCCCAAAGCTTATGTCCACGCCGCCGCTTTCCGCAATCCATCCGTATTGTTTAAAAACCGCCATATGGTTTCAACATTGCAGCCCTATCCTTGTGGTGCGGATAACGATAACGCGATATCTTGCGGTGCAAGATCGCCTGATGGTGTTTGTTCGGCGTTTCTGTGGTGGAATCGGGATGGCAGGGGAGAACCTTATGATCGCATACGTTCTGGGGGGCGTCCGCCGGGCGCTGGCGGCGGGCGTGCTGGGCGCCGTGCTCGGTCTGGGCGCGTTCGGCGCCGCCGATGCGCAGGCGCAGGGCATCAAGCTGGGCTATGTGGAGTTCCCGCCCTACACCCAGACCGAAGGCGGCGTCGCGAAGGGCAGCCTGATCGAGGCGTTCGACAAAGCGGCCAAGGCCGCCGGCATCGCCTACACCGCGGAATCGGCGCCGGCCCGCCGCCTGTTCGCCGGCATCGCGGAGGGTGAGTTCCACGTCTTCCTGGGCATCAAGAGCGTCAAGGACTTCGAAGGCACGACGCTGGTCAGCGCCGCCCCGATTTCCCGCATCGAGCTGAACGCCTACGGTGTCGGCGATGCGCCGGCCGTGAAGGCGAAGGAGGATCTGACGGGCAAGGCGGTCATCGCGCTGAACGGCTATTCCTACGGCGGCTGGCGGACCTGGATGGAGGACCCGGCCAACAAGGTGCAGATCGTCGAGGCGCGCACCGCCGACCAGGCGCTGCAACTGCTCCAGGCCGGCCGCGCGCCGGTGCTGCTGCAATACTCGCTGCCGATGCAGCAGGCGCTGGGCGGCAAGGCCGCGCCGGACCTGAAGGCCGCGCCGGTGCAGACGCTGGACGTCTATGTGGTCGTGTCCAAGAAGGCGCCGGACGCGGAAGCGCTGCTCGCCAAGCTGGAAAGCGGCTTCAAGGCCAATCCGTAAGGGGTCCGGGCCGGGATTCGTGACGGCCGTTCGGCCAGGGAAGGGGGCGGAGCATGTCGGTGAGCGGGAATGACGGTACGGCAGGCGGCGGGCTGGGGGGCGGCGGTGGTCTGGGGCTGCGGCAGCGGGCGCTGCTTCTGATCGGCGGCGTGCTGCTGGTCTATCAGGTGCTGGCCATCGCCTGGGGCGTGCACGGCTCGACCACCCAGGCGCACGAGACGCTGTCGGCCCGTGCGGAAATGGTGGCGGCGCTTCAGGCCCGCGCGGCGGCCATTCCGCTCTACGACCTGGACACCGAACAGGTGAAGGAGGTCGCGAAGGCCCCCGCCGCCGACCCGGATTTCCTCGGCTCCCTGGTGCGCGACGGCAAGGGCAAGGCGGTCGCGGAAGTCGGCGACACCAAGGCCGCCACGGGCTTCGTGGAGGTGGTGCGGCCCATCGTCGGCGGGCAGGCCGGCCAGCAGAAGCCCATCGGGGAGTTCGTGCTGCGCCTGCGCACCGACCGGGTGGAGGCGCGCGTCGCCAGCGACGCCGCCACGCAGGTGGTGGTCGGCGTCATCGCCTTCCTGGCCATCATGGCGGCGCTGTATGTCGTGGTTTCCGCCATCACCCGGCCGCTGATGCAGATCACCGCCATGCTCGGGCGGCTGGCCCAGGGCGACTACGCCGTCTCCGTTCCGGCGCTCGACCGCCGCGACGAGGTCGGCGCCATGGCCCGCACCATCGACATGCTGCGTCAGAACGCCCAGCAGCGCGAACGGCTGGAAGCCGAGAAACTGGCCCGGCAGGTGGAGGAGGCGCAGCGGGGCGAGCGGCTGACCAAGCTGGCCGCCGACTTCGACCGGTCGGTGCAGACGACGGTGGGCGAGGCCTCCGCCGCCGCCGCGCAGATGAAGGGCAGCGCCGGTTCCATGCTGGACAGCGCGCTGCGCGCCGACCAGTGCAACGCCACGGTGGCCGGCGCCGCGGACGAGACCAGCCGCACCGTCCAGACGGCCAGCGCCGCCGCCGAACAGCTCACCCAGTCCATCCGCTCCATCGCCGAGAGCGTGAAGCAGTCGGTCGCCATCTCCGCCCAGGCCATCGACCGCGCCGACGCCAGCCGCCAGACGGTGGAGGCGCTGGCCGCCGGTGCCGCGAAGATCGGCGAGATCACCAGCCTCATCACCTCCATCGCCGGCCAGACGAACCTGCTGGCGCTGAACGCCACCATCGAGGCGGCGCGGGCCGGGGAGGCCGGCAAGGGCTTCGCCGTGGTGGCGAGCGAGGTGAAGAACCTCGCCAGCCAGACCGCCAAGGCGACCGAGGAGATTTCGACGCAGATCGGCGCCATTCAGTCGGTGACCCAGGACACGGTGAACGCCATCGGCGCCATCACCGAGACCATCGGGCAACTCAGCCAGCGTTCCGCCGAGATCGCGGCGGCGGTGGAACAGCAGCTGGCCGCCACCGGCGAGATCGCCGGCAAGGTCCGCACCGTGGCCGGCGAGGCGGAGACCGTGACCAGCAGCATCGCGGTTGCCGCCGACGCCTCCTCCGACGTGGCGAAGGCCGCCCGCGAGTCGGTGGAAGTCGCGCAGACCCTTCAGGCGAAGTTCGTGGCGTTGCGCGACGAGGTGCAGCGCTTCCTGTCGTCCATCAAGGCGGCGTAGGCCCGCATAGAATTACCACGGAGACACAGAGAGCGGTTTCTCTGTGTCTCCGTGCCACTGTGGCGAAATTCCTCTACCGGCGATCTTCTTTAGCGCGTCCGCGGCAGGCCGCGCCGGGCGTAGACTTCGTCGCGGCCGCCGAAGCGGCAGACGAGGTCGTAGCCGAGTTCGGCCATGCGCGCCGGAAATGCCGGATTCACGTCGAGGTTTTCCAGGGTGAAGACGTCGATGGTGACGCGGCCGAAGTCGATCGAATCGATGATCCGCATCTCCGCTCCCTCCACGTCAATGGAGCAGTAGTGGACGTGCGTGATGCCGTGCTCGGCCAGCAGCCGGTCGAGCCGGCGGACGGGCACGGTGATCCGCCGGCTTTCCTGCGTGATGGACTCCACGAAGGCGCGCTGGTCCGGGTCGAAGGCGTCGCACAGACCGCCCATCATGACGGGGCCGTTCACGATATCCAGGAACTCCGCCTCGCCCTCGAAATCGGACAGGGCGACGTTCAGGCAGGTGGTGGAGCGCGCCTGCCTCAGCGCGGCAAAGCGGGTGGGCGACGCCTCCACGCACAGGCCGGTCCAGCCCATTTCCCGCTCGAAGAACAGGGTGTTGGACCAGGTCACGCCGTCGAAGGCGCCGATGTCCAGGAAGCAGCCGTTGCGCAGGGTGGGGAAGAAGGTCTGGTGGATGAAGGCGTCCTGCCCGTCGTGGGCGTGGTAGGCGGCGTGGCGGCCGAGCGAGCGCTCCAGTTCCCACAGGGAGGAGCGGAGTTCCGGGCGGTCCGGATCGGCGGCCAGCACGGCGCGATAGGCGTCGGCCGCCTCCGCCCGGCGGCCGAGCCGCAGCAGGATGTCGGCCTGCCGGTTCCGCGCGACCGGGTCGCCGGACAGGCGCGCGGCGCGGTCGTAGAAGGGCAGGGCGCCGCCGTCGTCCGCGGCGAGCGAGGCGAGGTTGAACAGCACGTCGGCAAAGGACGGCTGGACCGCCAGGGCGCGGCGGTACCAGCCGCCGGCCTCCTCCCCCTCCGTCGCGGAGCCCAGGCGCGCGGCGGTCACGGCGAAGCCCTCCAGCGCGTCTTCCCGGTCCGGGGCGAGGCGGAGTGCGGCGGCGTAGTGGTGCATGGCCTCCGCGATTTGGCCGGCGGGGCGCAGGAGGTTGGCGAGATTCAGGTGAAAGTCGGCGGAGGCCGGATTGGCGGCGATGGCCTCACCGATCAGCGCGGCGGCGGTCTCCACGTCGCCCGCCTGCCCGGCCAGGACGCCCAGCAGGTGCAGCGCGTCGGGCTGTCGCGGTTCCACCTCCAGGATGCGGCGGTAGAGGATCTCCGCCTCCGCCCGGCGGCCGGCGAGGTGGTGGTCGAGGGCGATGGTCAGCGCCTCGGAAATGGTGGCCATGGTCGTACGCTCCGGTTGCGCGGAGAGTACGCGAGGTGCCGGAAAACAGAAACCCTCCTCCGCGCGGGGCGGAGGAGGGTTTCCGGACGACAGGTCCCGATCCGGGGCTACATCATGCCGAGCGCACGCGGCAGCCACAGCGACAGGATCGGCACGTAGGTGATCAGCACCAGGAAGCCCAGCATCGCCAGCAGCCACGGCCAGACGGCCACGGTCAGCTCTGTGATGCCCATCTTCGTGATGCCCGACGCGACGTAGAGGTTCAGGCCCACCGGCGGGTGGCACATGCCGACCTCCATGTTCACGACGATCAGGATGCCGAAATGCACCGGGTCGATGCCCAGCTTCACGGCCACCGGGAACAGGATCGGCGCCATGATCAGCACGATGGACGACGGCTCCATGAAGTTGCCGGCCATCAGCAGCAGGATGTTCGTCACCAGCAGGAAGGCGATCGGCCCGAAGCCCTGGCCGACGATCCAGTCGGCGATGGCCTGCGGGATGTTCTCCGACGTCAGCACGAACGAGAACAGCACCGCGTTCGTGATGATGTAGAGCAGCATCGCCGACATGTTCGCCGACGACAGCAGAACCTTCGGCACGCCGGCCAGCGGCATGTCCTTGTAGACGAACACCGCGATGACGAAGGCGTAGACGGCGCTCATCGCCGCGGCCTCGGTCGGCGTGAAGATGCCGGAGTAGATGCCGCCGATGACGATGACGATCAGCAGCAGGCCCCAGATCGCCTCGCGGAGGGCGTTGAAGCGCTGAGCCAGCGTCGCCTTTTCCAGCCGGGGATAGCCGAACTTGCGCGCGCGGTACCAAGTGACGCCGCCCAGGAGCGTCGCCAGCATCAGGCCGGGGATGACGCCCGCCATGAACAGCTGCCCGACCGACGCCGAATGGGCGCTGCCGCTGGTCGCGACGGAGTACATCACCATCACGATGGACGGCGGGATCAGGATGCCCAGCGCGCCCGAGGTGGTGATGACGCCGGCGCCGAACTGGCGCGGGAAGCCTTGGCTCACCATGGCCGGCAGGATGATGGAGCCGATGGCGACCACCGTCGCCGGGCTGGAGCCCGACACCGCGGCGAACAGGGCGCAGCCAAGCACGCCCGCCAGACCCAGGCCGCCGTGCCAGTGCCCGACCATGGATGTGGCGAAGTTGATCATGCGGCGTGCCACGCCGCCGTGCGTCAGGAAGTTGCCGGCCAGAATGAAGAACGGGATCGCCATGATCTCGAACTTCTCGATGCCGGTGAACAGCTTCAGCGCCACGGCCTCGATCGGCACGTTGGTCATGGTGAAGAGGAAGGTGAGGACCGTCAGGCCGAGCGAGATCGAAATCGGCATGCCGGTCAGCATCAGCGCCAGCAGCAGGCCGAAGATGATGGCGGCGTTCATCGATTCTTCTCCTTCGGCTCGTTGCTGCCCTGGCCGTTATGGGCGCGGTCGCGCGGATGCAGGTTGTCGTCCATTTCGTACCAGTTGACGTCCTGCGCGGCGCGCTGCGGGTCGGTGCTGTCCTCCTCCAGGCCCTCGACGTGGCCGTGGTCGTGGTGCGGCAGTTCGCCCGTGCGGATGAAGCTCCAGGCCACCTGCAGGAAGCGGAAGCACATCAGGTAGGAGCCGACCGGGATCGCCAGATAGATCATCCACATCGGCCATTCCAGGTCGGCCGAGGTCTGGTCGGTGTCCGCCATGTGCCAGACGAAGGTGGCGCCCAGCGTGCCGACGACGCCGGTGAACAGGGCACCGGCCAGCAGGCCGAAGACGATGAACTTGGCGCGGACGGGGGTGTCCAGCTTGTTGATCAGGACGTCCACGCCGACGTGGATGCCCGTGCGGACGCCATAGGCGGCGCCGAACTTGGCCATCCACACGAACATGTAGATGCACAGCTCCTGCGCCCAGGCGAGATTCCAGTGCAGGATGTAGTCTTGGATCACCGGAACGCCCGAGGCGTAGCGGTGCACGACGGCGACGAAGATGATCAGCGTCGCGGCGGCCATGAGGAAGGCGATCAACACCTCCTCAAGCCGATCGAGCAGTTTCATGAGCATGGCTGTGGCTCCGGCGCACACAATCGCCCGTCCCCGTCCAGCGGGGAAGGGCGGGACGGGGGCCCGCGTCCCGGACGAGCCGGGCTGGCGGAACCCCCTTACCCTGACCCTCTCCCCGATGGGGAGAGGGGACTTTGGTCAGCGGCCGATGGGACCTTGGAATGGCGACCGTTACATCTTGAAGCCGGCGGCTTCCGCTTCCTTGTAGATCTGCTGGATCAGGTCCTTGCCGACGCGGGATTCGGCGTCCTTGTGGACCGGCTGCAGGGCCTTCACCCAGGCCGCGCGCTCTTCCTTGGTCTGCTCGTGGAACTGGGTCTTGCCCGACGCCTTCATCTGGGCCATCGACACGTCGTTCTCGTTCTGGGCGATGTCGTTGGCGTAGGCGGTGGCGTCCTTCATCGCACCCTCAAGCGCGGTGCGGACGTCGGTCGGCAGGCCGTCCCAGAACTTCTTGTTCACGATGACCGCGTAGCCGAGGTAGCCGTGGTCGGTCAGCGTGGCGTGCTTCTGCACCTCGTGCATCTTCTGGGTGTACATGTTCGACGGCGGGTTCTCCGTGCCGTCCACGACGCCGGTCTGAAGCGCCTGATACACCTCGGAGAAAGCCATCACCTGCGGCAGGGAGCCGAGCGCGCGCATCTGCGCGTCCAGAACCTTGGAGGACTGGATGCGCATCTTCAGGCCCTTCATGTCCTCCGGCTTCACGAGCGGCTTGTTGGCGCTCATGATCTTGAAGCCGTTGTCCCAGTAGGCCAGGCCGATGATGCCCTTCGATTCCAGCTTCTGGAACAGCTGCTTGCCGATCGGACCCTCGGTCACGCGGCGCAGGACGTCCTTGTTCGGGAAGATGTAGGGCAGGTCGAAAACTTCGAACTCCTTGGCGCCGAGCGGGCCGAACTTGGCCAGCGACGGGGCCAGCATCTGCACGGCGCCGAGCTGCAGCGCCTCAAGCTCTTCCTTGTCCTTGTAGAGCTGGCTGTTCGGGTAGACCTCGACCTTCACCTTGCCGCCGGTGCGCTGTTCGGCCAGTTCCTTGAACTTCTCCGCGCCCTTGCCCTTCGGGGTGTCGGGGGCGACGACGTGGCTGAACTTGATGACGATCTGGTCCTGGGCGAGCGCCATCGGGGACGCCATCAGGCAACCGACCGCAGCGGCCGCGCACAGCAGCTTCACGAGTTTCATGGGTGTGATCCTCCACAACATTGTTGGCTGCCCATCGTTGGGGCTGCAGATTGTCAGAGCTTTGAGTTTCTTCATTGTTCGATAATTTCCTCCCTCCTCGCTATTGTGGAAATCCGTATCCGCGGGGATAACGCCTTGGAACCCTTCACCACGCTTTTCGTGACATGACCAACGTCTCCGCCAGCCTTGGCCAGCGCAGCCCGATGCAGGCGATGCCCATCGTCGCGATGGTCCTGGTCGTGTTGCTGCTGGGCGTTTTCCTGTGGCTTCTGAACCGGAGCGAGCGGGAGGAGGAGGCGCTCACCCTCATCAAGGACATCCTTTGGGTCGAGCAGAACCTGCATTTCCAGCTGACCTCCGACGAGGAAAAGTTGCAACACCTCGCCGAGACGCTGGGGCGTGAGGATGGCGATGTGAGGCATTTTGCCGCAATGGCACGACATGTCGTTACCGCCAACCCGGCGATCCAGCGGGTGATCCGGCTGGACACCCAGGGGCGCCCGGTGACGTCCGAACCACCGATCGAGGACGACCCCGCCGCGGACGATTCCTTCGGCCCCAGCCCGCGCGCCGACGCCTTCCTGATCGCCCAGTCCTCCGGCCGCCGGGTCTTCTCGGCGCCGTACCGGCTGGAGGGGACGGACACCGCGTTCGAGATCGTGATCCCCGTCTTCCGCGGGCAGGAATTCGCGGGTGCTTTGGCCGGCGTGCTGTCCATCGACGCCATGCTGACCCACCACGTGCCCTGGTGGTTCGCGCAGCGCTACCAGCTGGAAGTTGTGGATCCCTACGGTGCGATCCTTGGCGCCAAGTCGCGCATCGAGGTGCCGGAGCCGCGGCACAGCCACACGGTGCCCTTCGACCCGCCGGGGCACGGGTTGATGCTGGTTGCCACGGTGCATCAGGTCGGCGGCAATGTCGGCCGCAACATCCTGGTGGCGGCCATCTTCGCGCTGACCGTCTCGGCGCTGTGGAGCCTGTGGGCCGTGCGCCGCCACATCGCCCGACGCATCCGCGCGGAGGAGGCCCTGCGCGCCGAGCACGCCTTCCGCAAGGCGATGGAGGACAGCCTGACCGTGGGCATGCGCGCCCGCGACCTGGACGGGCGCATCATCTATGTGAACCCGGCCTTCTGCCGGATGGTCGGCTGGTCGGCGGAGGAGCTGGTCGGCAGCGGACCGATCATGCCCTATTGGGTGCCGGAGGACCGCGAGCACACGGAGGAGGTCTTCCGCGCCGTGCTGGCCGGCAACGCCCCGTCCAACGGGTTCGAGCTGCGCTTCCAGCGGGCCAACGGCGAGCGGTTCGATGCATTGATCTACGAGGCGCCGCTGATCGACGCCAAGGGGCGGCACACCGGCTGGATGGGATCGGTGCTGGACATCACCGAGCGCAAGCGCGCGGAGGAACTGGCGCGCCAGCAGCAGGAACGGCTGCAACAGACCGCCCGCCTGATCACCATGGGCGAAATGGCCTCCACCCTGGCGCACGAGTTGAACCAGCCGCTGTCGGCCATCGCCAGCTATTGCACCGGCTGCCTGAACCGGCTGCGGTCGGGCAGCGTGCAGCCGGACGAACTGGCCGTGGCGCTGGACAAGCTGGCCGGGCAGGCCCGGCGCGCGGGCCAGATCATCCGCCGCATCCATGATTTCGTGCGGAAGAACGAGCCCAACGTGGCCCCCTGCTCGCTGGTGCGGGTGATCGAGGACAGCGTGGCCCTGATGGAGGCGGACGCCCGGCAGCTGGGGGCGAAGCTGCTGCTGGAGACGGACTACGGCACATCCGCCCTGGGCATCCCGCCGGTGATGGGCGACCGCATCCTGTTGCAGCAGGTGGTGCTGAACCTGATGCGCAACGGGATCGAAGCCATGAGCCACACCCCGCCGGACGAGCGGGGCCTGTTCATCACCGTTCGGGCGGTGGACGGCATGGTGACGGCGCGCATCCGCGACCGCGGCTGTGGAATTTCGTCCGAAAATGCGGAAAAACTCTTCTCGCCGTTCTTCACCACCAAGACCGAGGGCATGGGCATGGGCCTGAACATCTGCCGGTCCATCATCGAGCACCACCAGGGCCGCCTGTGGTTCGAGCCCGATCCGGAGGGCGGCACGGCGTTCCTCTTCTCCCTTCCGGCGGTCCGTTCATGAGCGAGCCGAAGCTGCACATCGTCGACGACGACGAGGCGATCCGCGATGCGCTGGGCTGGCTGTTCCAGTCGCGCAACGTGCCCGTGGAAAGTTGGCCGTCGGCCGAGGCCTTCCTTCAGGACTATTCCCCGGACCACGCGGGCTGCCTGCTGCTGGACATCCGCATGGAGGGGATGAGCGGGCTGGAGCTGTTCGACCGCCTGCTCGAACTGGGCTGCCGCATGCCCGTGCTGTTCCTGACCGGCCACGGCGACGTGCCCAAGGCCGTGTCGGCCCTGAAGAAGGGGGCGCGCGACTTCGTGGAGAAGCCGTTCAACGACAACGACCTCGTGGACCGCGTGATCGAGGCGCTGGACTTCGACGCCGCCCAGCGCGAGCGCGAGGCCGGGCAGGCGGGCGTCGCCGCGCGGCTCGCCACGCTGACCCAGCGCGAACGGCAGGTGATGGAGCTGGTGGTGGCCGGCAAGCTGAACAAGGTCATCGCCGACGATCTGGGCATCAGCATGCGCACGGTCGAGGTCCACCGCGCCCACGTCTTCGAGAAGATGGGCGTCAAGACGGCTGTGGAACTGGCCCGGATCCTGGCCGCCGTGGCGTAAAGCTCGTGAGAAATTCGCGCCATGCTTGACAAAGGGGCGTTGCTGAGCGGACGAATGATGGCGGATGAATGATGCTGGACATCCACTGACCGGCCGGAGACTTTCTTGCGCCTTCCCTCCTCGACACTTGGGCTGGGGCTTGCCGTCGCCGCCCCATTGCTGCTGTTCCTGGTGGTCGTCGTGTGGATACTCGACCATAAGCAGTGGGAGGAGATCGAAGCGGAGTTGCACGACCACGCGCGGACCCTTTCGCTGGCCGTGGACCGCGAACTGGTCAGCCAGGCGCGCCCACTGGAGCTTCTGGCCGCGCTGGGGCGGGCGGCGGTCAACGACCTGCCCACCTTCCAGGCCCAGGCGATCGAGGCCGTGCAGAACCAGCCCGGCTGGCTGGCGGTGGGGCTGATCGAGGCGGAAACCTTCACCTTCCTGTTCCACACCCAGTTCCCGCTGAACGCGGCGCTGCCGCCGCCGCGCCTCGACGCGGTGACGAAGCGGGTGGTCGACACGAAGCGGACGGTCGTCGGCGGCGTGCTGCCGCCCGGCGGCCCGCCGGGGCGGCCGGCGCTGATCATCCGCGCCCCGGTGGTGGAAAGGGCGCGGGTCCGCCACGTGCTGTCGCTGGCGGTCGGGCTGAACAGCCTGGAGGCGGTGATCCGGTCGTCCGGCCTGCCGGATTCCTGGACCGTCGCGGCGATCGACCCGGCCCTGGTCATCGCCGCGCGCTCCCGCGATGCGGCGAGCTATGTCGGCCAGCGGGTCACCCCGTCGCTGGAAGACCTGCTGGCGCGCAACCGCCAGGGCCTGTTCCCCGCCACCACCAAGGACGGGCAGGTCGCCTATACGGTGATCCACCGCTCGTCGGAAACGGGCTGGTCGGTCGCGCTGGGCGTGCCGGCCGCGCAGGTGCGCGGCAAGCTGGTGCAGGCCCGCTGGACCGTGATCGCGGGCGGCTTCGTCGCCTGCCTGACGACGCTGGTGCTGGGGGTGGTGGTGACCCGCGACTACCGCCGCCGCCGCAAGGCCGAAAGCGATGCCCGCGCGGCGCGTGAGGCGATGCTGGCGGAGCAGCGCCGCCGGCTGGAGGCGGAAAAGGACCATGCCGAGGCGGCGAACCGCGCCAAGTCGGACTTCCTGGCCAACATGAGCCACGAGTTGCGCACCCCGCTGAACGCCATCATCGGCTTCAGCGAGGCGCTTCTGTCCGGGCTGTTCGGGCCGGGGCCGGCGAAGCACCGCGAATACATCGCCCACATCCACGCCTCCGGCCAGCATCTGCTGACGCTGGTGAACGACGTGCTGGACATGGCGAAGGTCGAATCCGGCCGGCTGGAGCTGTATCGGGAGCGGGTCTCCGTCGCGACCCTGTTGACGGAATGCCTGGAACTGGTCGAAGCGCTGGCGGACCAGAAGGGGGTGCGGCTGGAGGCCGGGCCGGTGGCGCCGGACCTCATGGTGTCCGCCGACAATGTGCGGCTGCGTCAGTCGGTGCTGAACATCCTGTCGAACGCGATCAAGTTCACCACCGAGGGCGGGCAGGTCCGGGCCGAGGCGCGCGCGGAGGAGGACGGAAGCGTCGTGCTGACCATTGGCGACACCGGCGTCGGCATGACGGAAGAGGAACTCCGCATCGCGCTGGAGCCCTTCCGGCAAGTGAACAACTACATGACGAAGGCGCAGGCCGGGACCGGCCTGGGGCTGCCGCTCGCCAAGCGCTTCGTCGAGGCGCACGGTGGCCGGCTGGAGGTGCACAGCGCCGCGGGGGAGGGCACGACGGTGGTCATCACGCTGCCCGCCGAACCCGCCCCCGCAAGCCTGTCCCCCACAAACCTGTCCCCCACAAATCTGTCCATTGTGGAAGGATAAGAAACGCTGACGATGATGGCCGTCAGGCGGCCGCGCGCTTGAGACGAACCTCCACGGCGTCGAGGCCGTTCATCAGCTCCTCGATGGCCTGGTCGGCCACGGCGCGGGCGAACGGCCACGCATCGTCGGCGGCGAGGCGCGCCGCCTCCACCCGGGCGGTCACCCGGTTCAAAAGTCCGCGCAAGGTGTCGAGCGTGCGCTCCAGTTCTTCTCGGTCACCCTGGGTCCAGCGCTCCACCTGCGTGCGCAGCCGGTCGAGCCGGTCGGCGGCGTGCAGGAGAAGGTCGCGGCACAGGCTGTCGTGGGCGTGCCGTTGACGGCAGCTCATGGGTGGATCCCCCTTTCGGATCGCTTCGGTATCGACCGGCCGGCAGCAGAGGGCAGCGTGGGTGGCAAAGGCATGCATTCCGCAAAATGTTCCGCCTCAGCATGGTGCATTGCAAAAAGTCACGCGCTGCGGTGCCGAAAAGAAAACCGACCGGGTGGTCCTGCCATATACAATGGAAGGGCGGCCCGGTTCCCGAAGTTTAATGTTTCGTGATGCGTCCCTGTTTGCGAACGGTTGAGCCCGTTCCGGATTTGCAGCCGCTGATTTTGTATTTGTTGAAGCGGTTTCTGCCCCATCGGGCTCTGCACGTCAACCGAACCAAGCGCATATGCCAATGGCGATTTGTCGCAGCCCAAAGCATGGGCTGCGCGACAGGCGCGCTAATGCGCAAGAGTTGTGTGCGATGCAGTGAAAGGTGGCGGTTATTCCGCCGCCACCCCATAGGCGTAGACGTCCGCGTTGGCGGGGGCGTTGGCGGGTTCCGGCAGGGGCTGGACCGGGGCCTTGCCCTGGCAGACGGCGGCATGGGCGGCGGTGTGGCCCGAGTGATGGTTGCCGCAATGATCCTGCGCCATCGCCCGCATGGTCGGGACGCACTTTCCGCACTGAACCTGGCATTCGAAGTGGCGGAAAACGGAAGCTGGCGTTCGGGCGCCGTTGTCGAGGGCTTGAGAGACTTGCTTGTCGTTCAGCGCGTGGCAGATGCAGACGTACATGAGCCCTCGACGGTGATGAGTGCCGCTGGGTGCGGCGTGAGATCGGATTTAATGCGATTGAGAATGATTGTCAAATGATCTGGATCACAGGATCAAGTGCGCCGGCGGCGTGCGTCGGATTGTCACAGGCTGCGCCGAACGGCGCGGCGAAGCCCGGATGCGGTGCTCACCCTTCGACACCCCTTGCAATCGTCTTGCAATCGGGCACCGGGAACGGTAGCCCCTCGGCATGACTGACGCACCCGAACAGCGGGCTCCGGGACCCACGCCCCTGGGCCAGACCATCTACCTTGCGCCGGAAGGCTTCGTGCAGGACCTCGTCGCGGAGCTGGGCGACGTGTCGGCGGTGGAGGACCGGCTGGTCTTCGCGCCGGGGCCGGCACGCCCGGCCGCCTGGGCGCAGAACATCTGGTACGATCCGGTGAAGATCGAGATCGCCTCGATCAAGGACGGGGCGCGAGCGTTGCGCTCCATTCAGCGGAATTGGGCGCTCTGGTCGCTGCGCCATCATCGCCGCGCCAACCTGATCCAGGAAAACCTGCCGCACGTCTCGGCCAAGCCGGTGGTCTTCCCGTCACCGTTGCCGACGGCGCCGCTGGGCTCCTGGACTCTGCTGGACGAGAACACCATCGTCGCGGCGGCGCGCTGTTCCAGCCCCTATCGGCACGGCGAGGTGGCCTTCGTCGAGAACAGGACGGCGCCGCCCAACCGCGCCTATCTGAAGCTGTGGGAAGCGCTGACCCTGTTCGGGGAGCAGCCGGGGCCGGGCGACCGGTGCATCGACCTGGGCGCCTGTCCGGGCGGCTGGACCTGGGTGCTGCACGAACTGGGCGCCAGCGTGGTCAGCGTGGACAAGGCGCCGCTCGACCCCGCCATCGCGGCGCTGCCGCGCGTGGAATTCCGGCAGGAGAGCGCCTTTGGCCTGAAGCCGCAGGATGTCGGGCCGGTGGACTGGCTGTGCTGCGACGTCATCTGCTACCCGACGCGACTGCTGCGGCTGGTGCAGCAGTGGATGGACAGCGGTCTTGCCAAGCGCTTCATCTGCACGCTGAAGTTTCAGGCCGAAACCGACCACGAGACGGCGCGCGCCTTCGCCGCCATCCCCGGCGGCCGGGTCCTGCACCTGCACCACAACAAGCATGAACTGACGTGGATGTGGCCGGTCGATCCTCGGTGACGTGCCGCGTCGGGGGACAAAGATTCACACGGATTGCACGGATTTCGACACGGATAACACGGATGTTTTTTTAATCGTGCTGAGCGTCGCGTGAACGATCAGCTCGCGCCGAGCCAAGATTACTAAGTATCCGTGTCATCCGTGTCGAAATCCGTGCAATCCGTGTAAAACCTTGCCCGCTTCTCCACGGCCTCCCCAAGAATCCAGCGCAGTTCACGCCCGCCGCAGCGCCAACTCCAGCGCCGGACGCAGGATCGACGCGGCGGCGTAGCCGATTTCCACGACCTCTTCGGCGCGGTCGAACTCCAGTATGCCGATGTGGGCGAGGCGGGGGGCGATCAGCACGTCCGGCGGCTCGCCGGCCAGACGGGAGCGCGTGATGCGGTCTTGCATGATGTCGATGGAGCCGGCCATCACGTCCATCACGTTCGGGATCGGCGTCGCGGTTCGCTCCAACTGGCTGGCGAGGAAGCGCGTGCGCGGGCCGGGTCGCCGGCCGATCCAGGAGGCGATCTGCGATGTCAGGCCCGAAAGGGTGGGGGACGTGGCGTCGCCCGCCGCCGCCGCCGGCATGGCCGCGAGGTTGGCCGCTTCGATGGGGGTTGTGACGGGCGCCGCGACGGACGCCGTCGCCGGACTGCGCGGGGAGCCGCGCAGGGCGGGGCGGGCCAGCGGCGACAGCTCGCTGTTCAGGTTGACCGCGATCACCACGTCGGCGCCCAGCGCGCGGCACAGCGACACCGGCACCGGGTTCACCAGGGCCCCGTCGACCAGCCAACGGTCGTCGCGCCGCACCGCCGGGAACAGGCCGGGCATGGCGGCGGAGGCCTGCACGGCGCTGAGCAGCGGCCCTTCCCGCAGCCAGATCTCGCGCCCGGTGCTGAGGTCGGTCGCGACGGCGGCGTAGGGCTTGTGAAGCTGGTCGATGGTGACCTCGGTGCGGTGGTTGCGGAACCGCTCGAACGCCTTGTCCGCCGCCACCAGCCCACCGCGGCGGAAGGTGAGGTCGATGATGCCCAGCATGCCGAGCCAGCCCATGTTCTGCGCCCAACTCTGCAAGTCGTCCAACTGCTCGGTCAGGTAGGCGGCCCCGACGACGGCGCCGATGGACGTGCCGCAGATCACGTCCGGTTCGACCCCAATTTCCTCCAGCGCGCGCAGCACGCCGATGTGCGCCCAGCCGCGTGCGGCCCCGCTGCCCAGCGCCAAACCGATTTTCAGTCCGCTCACGCCAGCGCCTCCATCAGCCTCTTTCTTGGCAATTTGGGGATCCGGCCGGTTGCGGGAAACCCTTCCTTCGGAGAGAGCTGGGTTACGCCGGGGGTTCCGCGCGGCGTTATCCAAAATTGTCCGAGAATTTTCGCTCTATTTGCTTTGGATCAGGCGCTTTTCTTTCCGCCCTGTGGCATTTTCATGGATGAATCATTTTCTTGGGCACGTTAACCAAACATCAATTGGTCAAGCGCAATATCGTCGCAGACACGGACTTTCAGGGATGGCGGAGGATGCCATGGCCCAGGATCTGAAGAGCTTCAAAAAGGATTGGCAGCGTTGGTCCCCGGCGGAAAAGCTGGTCGCCATTGCCCTGCTGGTGGTCGCGACGGTCGTTCTCAGCGGTCCCGTTACGACCCTTCTGTAAAGTCTTCTTCCGAACACCAGTCCGGGAGAGCGTTAAAGGAGTGAGGCAAGCGCCGCAATCCCGAAGCCTCCCAACACCGCGCCCGATGCGCGGTTGATCCACAGCATGGCGACGGGCGTGACCCGACGCCGGAAAGCGCCGACCGAGGCGCTGAGCAGAAGCCACCACAACGCGGATCCGACGAAAACGCCGAGCACGAGAACGGCGGCCGCAACCATGTTGCCGGTTGCCGCACCGTCTCCGCCCGCGCCGCTTTCAACGGAGCCGGTCGACAGCCCCAGCCCGCCGAACACCGCGGCGAAGCTGAGGATGGTCGCCGGGTTCGCCAAGGTCAGCACAAAGGTCGAGGCGTAGGCGCCGGTCAAGCCGGCCGCCGGGCGCGCTTCGGCCGGACGGTCGGCAGGGCGGGCGCGCAGGGTGCTCCAGCCCAGCCACACCAGCATCAGGCCGCCGAACAGCTTCAGGGCGACCTGTCCCCCCATCAGCGCGTCGGTCACCAGCGCCACGCCGAAGCCGGCAACCGTTCCATAGACCGCATCCGCGCTGGCGGCACCCAGGCCGCTGGCAAAGCCATGCGCCGGCCCGTCCGCCAGCGTGCGGCGGATGCACAGCAGCCCGATCGGCCCGACGGGGGCTGCGATGCTCAGCCCGATGACAAGCCCCTTCAGCAAGGCGGGCAGGGTGTCCATGGCGTCTACTCCGCAGGGAGAACGGCGGTTTCCTTGACCGAGGAAAGCGCAATCACCGTGTGCGAGCGCGCCACCCCCGGCAGCGTCTTCAGTTGGTTGGACAGGAACCGCTCCAGCGCTTCCGTGTCCGCCACGCGCACCTTCAGCAGATAGGACCACTCGCCGGTGACGTGGTGGCACTCCTGCACGGCCGGCATGGCGAGGACGGCGGCACGGAAAGGCGCGTCGTGCTCCGGCCGTTCCAGCAGCACCTCCACGAAGGCCAGCACGTCGAGGCCCAGGGCCTTTGGCGACATCCTGGCGCTCCAGCCCTGAATCGCGCCGGAGCCTTGCAGCTTTTTCAAACGCTCGTTGACGGCGGAGACGGACAGCCCCACCGCCGCCCCGATGTCGGCGTAGGAAGCGCGCCCGTCGGCCTGGATGTGCGCTGCGATCTTGCGGTCGATGTCGTCCATGACCGCAAATATTGCAAAATTGGGGCTGGTGTGCAAGCGCACCTTCCGGTCGGCGTGCATTGGCGCCGGAATTTTGCCGGTTCGGGCAGTTTGGGGGAGGGTGGGGGATTGAACACGAAGATCAGAAGATCAAAAAGTCAGAAGGGGCGATGGGGCGCAACAAAGCCCTTTTGCCCTTCTGATCTTTTGATCTTCGTGTTTTTAAAAAGGGACACCCGTCCAGACGGCTCAGCGCCGCCGGGTGTTCCGGCCGTTCATGCGCGCGCTCTGGAGCTTCGCGCCGGAGAAGTCCACGCCGTCCAGGTCGGCGTTCTCCAGGTCCGCATCGGTCAGGTTCGCCTGGGTCAGGCAGGAGCCGACCAGCAGGGCCTGCCGCAGGTCCGCGCCCATCAGGTTCGCCGCCCAGGAGCGGCCGGTGGGCCGGCCGGCAGGGTCCTTGATTTCCGCCGGGCCGAGATTGACCCGCGTCAGGTCGGCGCCGGTCAGACGGGCGTAGCTGAGATTCGCGCCCGACAGGTCGGCGCCCATCAGGTTGGCGCCTTCCAGGTTGGCGCCCGAAAGGTCGGCCATCATCAGCCGAGCGCCGGTCAGCGCGGCGTCCGACAGGTTCGCCCCGCGCAGGGAGGCCGCGCTGAGGTTCACGTTACGCAGGTCGGCGCGGCTGAGGTCGGCGCCGTCCAGCTCCGCCCGCTCGCCGCGCTGGCCGAAGCTGTCGATCCAGCGCTCATGGTCGAAGATGGCGCGCTGAATCTCGGACCCCATGCTGTCGATGGGGCGGGTCAGGCAGGCGTTGCCGAAATCCGCCTGCGACAGGTCGCAGGCGGCCATGCGCGTGCCGACCATGTCGGCGTTGTCGAAGGTGGCGCCATCCAGCTGCGCGCCCGACAGGTTGGCGCCGTTCAGGCGCGCGCCGGTCAGGTTGGCGTTGGTCAGGATCGCTCCGCTGAGGTCGGCGTTCTGCAGGACGCTGCCGGTCAGGTCGGCGTCGGTCAGGTTGGCGCCCGCCAGCACGGCGCCGGTCAGGTCGGTGGGGATGCCGCCGACCGCCGTCGTATCGCCCTGCAAACGGGCCAGCGCCACCTTGTGAAGTTGCCGGGCCGCGTCCGCGTCCTGCGCGTCGGGGCCAGACCCGCGGCGCGCAGCGCCGCCCGGCTCCAGCGTGCCCGCGCGCAGGTCGGCGCCGCGCAGGTTGGCGTTGGAAAAGTCGGCCGCCCGCAGGCGGGCGCCGCGCAGGTCGGTCTGCGTCAGATTGGCGCGGGTGATGTCGGCATCGCGCAGATCCACCCCGAACAGGTCGGCCCCGGCGAGGTTGGTGCCGCTGAGGCGGCAGCGCATCAGCCGCGCCCCGATCAGTCGCGCACCGCGCAGGTCGCGATGGGACAGGTCGGTGCCTTCCAGGTCGGCGTTCGCCAGATTGGCGCGCGCGCCGCCCGGCTGGCCCTTGATCCAGCGGGCGTGCCGGTCCAGCACGTCGGCCAACTGGTCGGGCCGAAGCGAGGACGAGGCTGGAGGAAGGGCTGCGGTGACAGCGGACACGGAAGGAAGTCGCCACACATGGTTTCGCTACCCCAAACTATGGAGGTGGATTCCTTACCGAAGCCTAAACGATACAATTCGCCAAAATACCCTTTTTGGTTGCCGTTTCTTGTTGCAACCTTGTCACGGCCTGCGGCATTTCGGAAACATAAGCTGGACAGTGCGCCCTTGCCGGGCTAACGAATCGACCGGTAAACAGCAGTGTCTTTGCGGGCTTTCCCATGATACCCCCGAATCGGGGTCGTCTCGTAGCCGAGTCGCGCTGTGTTTCGGCGTTGTAACCGTCCACCCCGGCGGAGAGGTGCACGGTCGATTGCGCGGAAATCCGCGCAAACCGCCGGGTCCGGCGGGGCGTTAACCATTGGTTACTTGACACAAAGCGGGGTCATGCCCCCAAAAGGTCTCAAACGAAAGGGGTAGGCGCGTGCACGCCTGCCCGGTTTGGGACCAGATGGAGGCGATATGACCGAGGCGAAAAACCCGTTGAAGGCGGCAGGCATGCTTTGCCGGCGGGAACTGCTGCGCGTCGGTTTGGCCGCAGCGGCGGTCGGTACAGTCATGGCGCCGGAGGTGTCGGAAGCGGCGCTGCGCGCCCCGCCGCGACAACTGACCCTTCTCAACCTGCACACCGGCGAGCGGGTGCGCGCCGAATACTGGTCCAAGGGGCGCTACCAGCGCGACGGGCTGCGCGAGATCAACCACCTGCTGCGCGACCATCGCTCCGGCGCGGTCCACCCCATCGACCCGAAGCTGCTGGACCTGCTGCACGCGCTGACCCGCAAGGTCGGCAGCCGCAATCCGGTGCACATCATTTCCGGATACCGCTCCCCGGAAACCAACGCGTGGCTGCGGGAGCAGGACGGCTCCGGCGTCGCGCAGAACAGCTTCCACATGCAGGGGAAAGCCATCGACCTGCGCGTGCCGGGCCTTTCGCTGCGCACCTTGCAGCGTGCGGCGCTCAGCCTCCGCGGCGGCGGGGTGGGCTATTACCCCGACAGCAACTTCGTGCATGTGGATGTCGGTCCGCTGCGCCATTGGGCGGCCTGAGGGCCTTCGCCCTTCGTCAGACATCCGCTTTTCCCCAAACCCCGCCGGTTCGCACCCGCGGGGTTTTTTGTGTCCGTATGATGCGGATGAGAATTAGTCGCAAAAACAGTTGCTCGGCTCTCCTTTCGTGCGTATGACATTCGTCTAGATGCGAATGAATTGCAATTGCATGGCCTGAAGCGGGGTGGGGCAGGCGCAAGCGGCGTCGTTCGCGCAATCAGAAGGTGAGAAAGGCGAGGCTGATGATGAACGGTGTTGCGGGGCGTGCCGATGGGGTGGGCGGGCGCAGCGGGTGCGGGCTGCTGCGCGCGGCGTTGATGAACACGACGTTGCTGAGCACGGCGGCAGCCATGATCGCGTTGTGCGTTGCGGGGGGCGCGCAGGCCCAAACGGCAAGCGGGGAAAAGGCCCAGGGATCGGTCCAGGGTGGCCCCGTGGTTCTCGATCCCGTGTCGGTGGGCGCATCGGCGCCGGAGGCCTCGCCGGTGCAGGGCTACGTCGCGAAGCGCAGCACCTCGGCCACCAAGACGGACACGCCGTTGCAGGACGTGCCGCAGTCGGTGACGGTGGTGCCAGAGGCGCTGATCAAGGATCAGGCCATGCGGAGCATGTCCGACGTGGTGCGCTACATCCCCGGCATCAGTCCCGGCCAGGGCGAGGGCAACCGCGACCAGCTGACCATCCGCGGCAACAGCACCACCGCCGACTTCTTCGTCGATGGCGTGCGCGACGACGTGCAGTATTACCGCGACCTCTACAACGTTGACCGGGTGGAGGCGCTGAAGGGTTCCAACGCCATGATCTTCGGGCGTGGCGGCGGGGGTGGCGTCATCAACCGCGTCATCAAGGAGGCCGACGGCCGCACCATCCGCGACTTCAGCGCCACCGGCGGCTCTTTCGGCACCAAGCGCGTGACGGGCGACGTGGGGCAGGCACTGGGTCCGAACGTCTCGGCCCGCCTGAACGGGATGTACGAGAACTCCGACAGCTATCGCAACTACGTCGGGCTGGAACGCTACGGCATCAACCCGACGCTGACCTTCACGCCCACCGACCAGACCAAGATCAGGCTGGGCTACGAGTATTTCCGCGACGACCGCACGGCCGACCGCGGCATCCCGTCCTTCCGCGGGGCGCCGCTGAACACCGGTACCTCGACCTTCTTCGGCAACCCGCAGCTCAGCAACGCCCATGTGGACGCGCACGCGGTCGATGCCTTGGTCGAGCACGAGATCAACAGCAGCATCACCATCCGCGACCGCTTCCGCTACGCAAACTACGACAAGTTCTACCAGAACATCTTCGCGGGGGCGGTCAACGCCGCGGGCACGGCCGACTCCCTGTCCGCCTACAACAACGCCACCAAGCGCGACAACCTGTTCAACCAGACCGATGTGATCTTCAAGCTGAACACCGGTCCCGTGAAGCACACCGTGGTGACGGGCGTGGAACTGGGGCGGCAGAAGACGGACAGCTTCCGCAACACCGGCTTCTTCGGCGGCCCAACCTCCACCGCAACGTCGGTGCTGGTGCCGGTGTCGAACCCGCTCTATTTCGGCCCGGTGACCTTCCGGCAGAGCGCCACGGACGCCAACGCGACCACCACCACGACCACGGTTTCCGGCTACATCCAGGACCAGATCGAACTGACGGAGCAGTGGCAGCTGATCGGCGGCGTGCGGGTGGAGCGGTTCGATATCGACTTTGACAACCGGCGCAACGGCCAGTCGCTGAGCCGCCAGGACACGCTGGCGTCGCCGCGCGTGGGCGTGGTCTACAAGCCGATCCAGCCGCTGTCGCTCTACGCCAGCTACAGCATCTCATACCTGCCCAGCTCCGGCGACCAGTTCTCGTCGCTGAACAGCACCACGGTGAACCTGGAGCCAGAGAAGTTCCAGAACTACGAAATCGGCGCCAAGTGGGAGGCGCTGTCGAACCTGTTCGTCACCGCCGCCCTGTTCCAGCTTGACCGCACCAACACCTCGGCCCCCGACCCGGTCAATCCCGGCTTCGTCGTGCAGACCGGCAAGCAGCGGACCCGCGGCTTCGAACTGGGCGTGACCGGCAACATCACCGAGGCGTGGCAGATCGCCGGCGGCTACGCGTACCAGGATGCGGAAATCGTCAGCCGCACCTCGTCGGCCGCCGCGGGCGCCTCGGTTCCGCTGGTGCCGCGCCACACCTTCTCGCTCTGGAACAAGTACCGGTTCACGCCGACCTGGGGCGCCGGCCTGGGCATGATCGCCCAGACCGAGACCTTTGCCGCGGTGGACAACACCGTCACCCTGCCGGGCTTCGTCCGGTTCGACGCCGCCGTCTTCGCGAACGTCACGGACAACGTGAGGGCGCAGCTGAACGTGCAGAACCTGCTGGACCGCAAGTACTACAGCACCGCCAACAGCAACAACAACATCACCCCGGCCGCCCCACGCACCGTCCTGGTGACGCTGAGCAGCAGCTTCTAAGAAGCGCGGTCTTTGAAAGAAGAAAGCCCCCGCCGGTCATCCCGGCGGGGGCCTTTTGCGTCACTTTCTTTTGCGTCACTCCACGGTGACGGACTTTGCGAGGTTTCTGGGCTGGTCGACGTCGGTGCCCTTCAGCACGGCGACGTGGTAGGCGAGCAGCTGCACGGGAATGGCGTAGAGCAGCG
>Ga0065721_10048783_pt1 | contig 87034 bp, 76 predicted proteins | sample Mesricmetagenome_FD_59108 | JGI IMG/M metagenome (GOLD analysis project Ga0065721, IMG submission 59108) | Mesophilic microbial community from rice straw/compost enrichment Sample: eDNA_1 v2 (version 2) | ecosystem: Engineered > Solid waste > Grass > Composting > Bioreactor | place: USA: Davis... | reverse complement strand
TCGGCGGACCTTCCGCTCGCCGCGCATCGCTGGGCCCGCCGCGCCGGCTTCGACCTCCGCATCACCGCCATCGACCGCCACCACGAAACCCTCAGCTTTGCGAAGCGGCACATCGGCGATGCGCCCATTACCCTCCTCCACGCTGACGCCCTCCACCTCGACCGGCTCTTTGCCCCCAGCTCCTTCCACTACGTGCACGCGGGGCTTTTTCTCCACCACCTCCCCGACGAGGAGATCGTCACCGTCCTTCGGAGCATGGCTTCCATCGCCTCCCGCGGCATCGTGTGGAACGACCTGGTGCGATCCCAGGCCTCGCGCCGCGTGATCCGACTCCTCACCACTGGCATGCCGCGGATCGTCCAGCACGATGCCCGCGTCTCCGTCGATGCGGGCTTTACACGCGAGGAAGCCGAATCGCTCGCGGCACGCGCGGGCCTCGACTTCACCACCTACGACTGGCGGCCCATCACCCACCGATTCACCATCGCGGGCGAAAAGCCAGGCGTTCGGTCTTACTGACCTTCACCGGCGCTGAGTACGCGGCGAGACTTACCGCCCGTCGCGGCCGCGTTTCGGATCCCTGGGCAGCTCCCCGCCTCGCTTGCTCATCTGCGTCACGACGAAGCGCAACGCCTGCTCCGCGTTCTGCGCCGGCGCAGGGGTGACGAACCAGCCCCAGAATCCGGGATAGCCATACGCCACCACATCCGTCGGCGGGTGGAAGTGGAAGGCCAGGGGCGTCACGCCGTTGAGCTCATCGTGCGAGCCGAAGAACGGCCACTGGCGGTTCCCCGGCGGGGGGCGGTTGGTCGTCTTGCGCATTCGCGCGACATCCACCGGCACCCAGTTGATGGTGTTGTTCATCTCGTCGTAGAGCGCGAACTCCACCCACGACCGCAGCCGGTTGTGCTTTCTGTCCTTCTGCAGGAACTTCGCGTCGCCCGTTCCCGCGTCGAACCCGATCACCGTGCGGGTCGGGATTCCCGCCTTGCGGTACAGAGCGGCCATCAGCGCCGTCACGTCCTGCTCGGTGCCGCGACGCTCCTCGAGCGTCTTTGACGGTGGGTTGATCACCATGCCCGACAGCTCGCCGGAGCGCACCATTCGCAGACCGTCGCCGCTGATCTGCACCGTCTGCCACACCTTACCGGCGATCAGCTTCGCCACCCGTGCCGGCGACGCGGACTTGGCATCTTTCAGGCCTTCCTCCGACAGCCAGCGCGAGAGCGTCTCGCTCAGCACACGATCGTCGTACGCGCGAATCTGTCCCGCGGCGTCCACGCCCAGTTCGACGAACAACTGCGGCTGCAGCAGGCGCGCGACCTCCTCCGGCCACTCGCGGGGCCAGCCCACCATCATCGCCGCGGCTTCGTCGTACTTCGTGTTGTAAATACGCATCCCGACCGACATGTCGAGCTGCACGACGCGGCACTCAGACTCGCGGTCCGGCGCTCCCGCGTCCCAGCGCGTCAGCACCACAGGGCCGGGATAGCCCTGCAGCATCTCCGGCTTGTCGTCCGCTTCCACGTCGTTCACGGTGAGCTTGCCGCGGATCTCGTCGAAGAAGAGGTCGCTCGACGCCGTGGAAGGCACCACGGGGAAGACGAACTGCAGCGTGTTGAACTTCATCGGACGGATCACGGGCATCTGCACCGTCCGGCCGGTGAAGGGATCGGTGTACACGACCGAGTCGCGCGGGTTGTCCAGATTCACCCGCACCGCGAGCGTCAGGATCACGTCCCGCGGCTGCTCCTGCCGCACGTAAGGCCCGTCCTTGGGCTCTTCCTTCTTCTTCGGAGCCTGCGCGGCGGGCTGAGTCGCGGGCTTGCTCCCGGCGGGCGTGCTCTTCGGAGTGCTCGCAGGCTGAGCGGGCGGAGGAAGCACCGGCTGCGGAGTCGGTGTAGACCCCGGCGGCGGCACGTGGCGTTCCGGACGCTTGGGCTGCTGCTGCCCCAGCGCCGTCAATGCCGCGCACAACCCGATCGCCGCCACCACGCCGCGCAGTCCATGCTTCTTCACGCTGTAGCTCCAGGAAGGACCCCGTGAATGTCCCGTGCCCGTCATTCTATGGACACTCGTCCCGCTCCCCGGTTCCGTCTCAGCCGGAACCATCATTCCGCGGCATGCATCGCAAAGCTTTGCTCAAATCGGCAGCCGTGTGCTGACCACCCCCTAACCGCTTTGCCACGAGGTCAAACAAGCCTTTCCCGCCTCCTACACTCTGCCCCCTGTGCCGATCCTCACCGCCACCAACATCTCCCACGCCTACGGCGACCGCCCCATCCTGCAGGGCGTCTCGCTGTCCATTGAGCCCACCGACCGCATCGGCATCGTCGGCCGCAACGGCGCGGGCAAGACCACGCTGATGAAGATCCTCACCGGCCAGATCAAGCCGGATTCGGGCCAGGTCGTCCTACAGCGCGGCTGCCGCGTCGGCTACCTCCACCAGGACCACAACCTCGACCCCACGGAAACTCTGCGTGAAGCCGCGGAAGGGGCCTTCGAGGAGCTGCACCGCCTTCATCAGGAGCTCAATCACCTCTTCGAGCAGATGGCCGACGCGCAGGGCGATGCCCTCGATCGCATGCTCAAGAGGCAGGTGGAGCTTGAGTCGGCGATCGAAGCCGCGGGCGGATACGCGATCGAGCACAAAATCGAAGAAGTTCTCCACGGCGTGGGGTTCACCGATGCCCAGTTCGGCATCAAGGTTGCCAACCTGTCCGGCGGCCAGAAGGGGCGTCTCGCCCTGGCGCGCCTGCTGCTGGAATCGCCGGACGTGATGCTCCTCGACGAGCCCACCAACCACCTCGACATCGACGGCCGCCTGTGGCTCGAGGACTACCTGACCAACCAGTTCAAGGGCGCGGTGGTGATGGTCTCCCACGACCGCTACCTGCTCGACGCCGTCGTCACTCGCATCATCGAGACGGAGCAGTGCCGGCTGATCGACTACCCGGGCAACTACGAGGACTTCCGGCGGCTCCGCGCCGAACGCCGTCTGGTCATGCACCGGGCGTATGAAGCGCAGCAGTCCAGGATCAAGAAGGAAGAGGAGTACATCCGCCGCTACAAGGCGGGTCAGCGTGCCCGCCAGGCCGCGGGGCGGGAAAAGCGCCTTGATCGCGAGAAGCGTGACAACCTTCTCGAGCGGCCGATGGAGATGGCCGAGCTGAAGCTCAATCTCCCGAAGGCCGAGCGCTCGGGCGACATCGTCGTCTCCGCGCGAAAAATCTCGAAGGCCTACACCAACGCCGAAGGCCATCAGAAGGTTCTATTCAAGGACCTGGACCTCACCATCTCCCGCGGCGAGCGCTGGGGCGTCATCGGCCCCAACGGCGCGGGCAAGTCCACGCTCATCCGCTGCCTCCTCGGCGAAACGCCCGTCGATGCGGGCACTGTCCGCATGGGCAGCAACGTCAAGGTCGGACATTACAGGCAGACCCACGAGCACATCCCCACGGACGTGCCCGTCTACCGCTATTTGCAGAACGTGATTCTGAAGGAAGCCCCCCACGCGGCGTTGAGCGAGCAGCAGGCCCGCAACCTCGCCGGCGCGTTCCTCTTCTCCGGCGAGGAGCAGGAGAAGGAGCTGGGCGTGCTCAGCGGCGGCGAGCGCAGCCGCGCGGTCCTGGCCGGCCTGCTCGCCTCGGCAAAGAACCTGCTCATCCTCGACGAGCCCACCAACCACCTCGACATCTCCAGCGCCGAGCGGCTGGAAGAAGCCCTCACACTCGACGAAGAGGGCTACGACGGCACACTGATCCTGATATCCCACGACCGCGCCCTGATCGACGCCACCTGCGACCATCTGCTGGTGCTCGACGGCAAGGGCAACGCCGAGATCTTCGCAGGGTCTTATTCCGAGTGGCACGAGAAGGAGCTTGAGCGCAAGAAGCTCGCGGCTCGCCAGGAAGCCGAGGAAAAGGAGCGACGCGAAGCCGCGGAACGCCGCCGCAAGGCTCAGGCCGAGGCGAACAAGAAGCAGGAGCCCAAGTCCGGCCCCTCCACCAACGCCCTCGCACGCCTCAAGACCGAGCAGCTCGAGCAGAAGATCGAGACCATCCAGCAGCGCATCAAGGAGATCGATGCGCAGCTCGGCGAGCCGGACGTGTGGCGCGACGTCAAGAAGTCAACGCAGCTCAGCGACGAGCGCACGCGCCTCATGAACGAACTCGAACCGCTTGAGTTTGAGTGGGCTCGGCGCGCGGAAGAAGCCTGACCGCACCGTTTACGCCCCGAACCACGCCACCAGCGCCGCGAACCCGGCGACGCCAAGCCCCACCGCAACCGCCAGCTTCGCCGGGACGGTCCAGTCAGCCCGGCGCGCGGGCCCCACCATCGCCAGCGACGCCGCGGCTGGTCCGGGCTCGCCCCGACGCGCGGCATCCTGCACAATCGCGATCACCAGGTTGGCGTCAAAGGGCCGCAGCCCCGCGCTTGTCGCCTTGTTCACGAGCCGCCGCCGGACCTCGGGACGGATGATCGCCGCGCGCCCGCCCTCCAGGGCTCGCTCGGCGTCTTGAGCCAGTAGCCACCGTGCGTCGTCCGGACCCATGAGGCGCGCGGCATGGTTCTCCCGCGCGATCTCCCGACGAGCACGCTCGTACGCCTCCACCTCTCGCGCCCGGACAGGCGTTTCCTCCAGCCGCCCCACCAGGGACAGGCGCGCCAGCGGCGGTTGCCCATTCTGAAGCTGCATACAACCAACCTACCCCGCTCGCGGCGGGCTTCCACTCAAACGCCAGTTTCTCCGACGTTTCCCAACGTCCGAGGTCCGTTTATTCCGTCCGCCCGCACGCTTCCCTACCCTCCACCAATGCCCGAACCCTTGCCAGAGCTGCGGACGCCCTGCACCCCGGAAGAGATCCTGCGTCGACTGGACTTAGCCGCGCGGCGCGGCCGCATGGCCGGCTTTCAGCCAGAGCAAGCCCCGGCCCTCTTCTCCGTCGAGGCCTTCGCTTCTCCCTTCGAGCACAAGCTCATCGCCACGCCGACGCGAGAGGGCGACGAAACGCGACTCGCCTTTCGCATCGCTGTGCTGCCGAAGCTCCCGACCATATACGCCATAGTGATCGCTGTCACCATCTGGCCGGGCGTGTGGCTCACACACTCCATGCTCGTCACATGGTTCGATTGGTACTTCAGAGACGAGTGGAAGACCTGGGCATGGTATCTACCGCTCACGGTGATTCCTCTTCCCTGGACTTTGCGCAAGCTCTGGAAGAAGTCGCGCAGCGAAGCACACGCCGACGCCCTGGCGCAGATCGGTAAGATCGGGCAGGAGCTGGACGCCGCTCAGGGATGAGCCATGTGGGATGTTCGCGAGCTTGCACGCATCGCCCGCGACGGTCTGGAAGAAGCCAGCCGCCAGACCATCATCGAGCAGGCGGTCCACGGCATTGACTCGCTCTCCGAGGTCGAGCTGCACCCCATCCTCGCCGACGCCTACGCGCGGGCGGGCTACGGCGTGCATCGGGAGTGCCACTATCCCGGCCTTCAGGGGGAGCCCGGACGCCGCCCCAAAGCCGCGGCACGCCAGCGCTGCGACCTCGTGCTCACGCCCGATCCCGGCGCACCGCTCATTGATCCCGTCGCCGAGCTTCGCCAGCGCGACAGGGCCATCGGCACGCTCTTTGAATCCGCACCGCCCGCCGTGACGGTGCATGGAACCCAGCCCGAGGACGCCTTCTGGCTGGAAGTAAAGCTTGTTTCCCAGTTCTGCTACACCCACGGCGTGCCCGGTCCCAACCGCGCGTACTCCAGCGAACTGACCAACAGCCTGTACATCGACCTGGCGAAGATTCACGCCGACGAAGCGCTCCGCTGGTCGGGCCTGCTGCTGGTTTACTTCACCGACTGCGAAGAGACTGCTTCTCACGACCTCACGATCGCGCTGCACCGCTCGCTTGATAAAGGCCACACCTTCCGCGGGCCGGTGTCTGAGTCCTTCGCCGTTCCGGAACGGATCGGCAATGCGTGGTGCACGATCGTGATCCTGAGCCGCTGACGCCGCTCATCCGTGGCCGGCCAGCCGGGCGAGCCCCACCACTTCTTCGATGGCGTTGGCGGCCTCCGCCGCGGCGTTCTTGTTGCTGAAGGTCGCCACGACTTCGGCGAGATCCCGGCGCTGCTTCTCCGCCTTCGCTGAATCAGCAAGAAGCTCTTCCGCCGCGCGGATGATCGGCCCCGGCCCGCCGAAGTGCGGGATGAACTCGGGCACGATGCGGCGGCGGGCCAGCACGTTGGGAAGAGAAAAGAGCTTGGTGGAAAGCACCGTGCGTGCGAGCAGGAAGAAGAGCGGGTTGGACTTCTTGTAGAAGACCACCATGGGCCGGTTCTGCTTGGCGACCTGCATGGTCACGGTGCCGCTTTTCACCAGCGCGATGTCGCACCAGCGGACGATGGCGTCGGTGTCCTGAACGAAGACACGCAGGGATTCGGGCCAGCCGCCGCGGTTGCCCTTCGCCATCGCGCGAAGCTCGCCGGCGACGCGGTCGGAGGTCGCCGCCACCACCCCCACAGCCCCCGGGTGCTTCTTCTTGATCGCGGCATAGGCGTCCAGCAGGATCGGGAAGTTGCGTGCAAGCTCGTCCGGGCGGGAGCCGGGCATCATCGCCACACGGGGCGAGCCGTCGCCGAAGATGGAGGAGCGCCGGTCCAGGGCCTCATAGTCGAGCTTCTGGTCAAAGAGGAAGTGCCCGATGAAGCGCGCCGGGACGCGTCGGCGGGTAAAAAAGACCTCCTCGAAGGGAAGCATGCAGAGGACCAGGTCGGTGAGGCGGCGGAGCTTGTGAATGCGCCAACGCCCCCACGCCCAGATCTGCGGGGCGACGAGGTGGATGACCTTGCACCCCATGCGGCGGGTGATCTCACAGATGGGGGTGTTCGCCGCGGGGGAATCGACTGGGATGTGCGCAAGAGGCCGGTTGTGACGGACCCACTCCTCGATGCGCTCGTTGATCCGGTGATGCTCGATGATCTTCTTGATGCCGGGCATGCCCATCACGGCGTCATCGCCCGTGCGCTCGATGATGATGGCACCGGCACGCTCCATCTTGGGGCCGCCCCAGGCGTAGATGGGCAGGTCAGGGTGGCGGGCGCGCAGCTCGGCGATCACGGCGGAGGCGTGGTCATCGCCCGACGGCTCGAACGCCGTGAACAGCAGGCCCGGGCGCGAGGGCTTCGCGCGGGCTTCACGCGGCGGAGATGGAGCGGGCGCCTGGGTCACGTGAGGGAGTGTAGGTGAGGCGGCGCGCGATGCACCGCTCAAAGCCCCGCGGCCTGAAACCACACGGACGGCTTCTGGTCGAGGGCGACGGCGATGGCAACCATGGACTCCATGCTGGGGAGGTGAGCCCCACGCTCGATGGAGCTGAGCTGGGAGACACTGACACCGGAGGACTCGGAAAGGTCCTTGAGCGTCCAGCCTCGCTCGGTGCGGGCGAGCCGGATCTGACGGCCCAGTTCGGCACGGAGGCGGTCCTGCGGGCGCTGGCCCAGCCCCAGGGTGATGACGGCCTGGGCGAGCGAGCGGCGGAGCTCGGCGACGGAGAAGGGCTTGGCGAGGTAGTCAAAGACGTCCTGCTTGAAGGTCTGGCGCATCGAGTCGAGGCTGGGGTAGCCGGTGACGACGATGACGCAGAGGCGCGACCAGCGCTTGCGGACCTCGGCGAGCACCTCCTCGCCGCTGTAGCGGCCCATCTTGATGTCGAGCAGAACGAGGTCCGGCAGGTGCTCTTCGCAGGCGTGGAAGAACTCGTCGGGTGTGGCGGCGGTGCGGACGGTGTGGCCGTCGGCCTCCAGCATGGCGCGGATGTACTGGCGGAAGTCCTCGTCGTCGTCCAGGGCGACGATGGAAAGGGGCGGGAGGCGGTGAGGATCGGTGGGCGGCGCCTGCGGTTCGGCTTCCATGGCGGTCATTCTCTGGGGACAACGGCTTCAGACGAATCCGGGACGGTGTTGGATCGCGCGGCTGGAAGAAGAATTTCAAACTCCGCCCCGGATCGGTCGGAGCGGTTGCGGGCGAGGATAACACCGCCGTGCTCGCGGACGATGCCCTCGGAGACGGCCAGCCCAAGGCCCGTGCCGCGGGAATCCAGGCGGGTGGTGACGAAGGGCTCGAAGAGGTGCGGGATGACGGAGGGGTCGATGCCCGGCCCGGTGTCTCGGATGATGAGGGCGATCCACTCCCGCTGATCCTTGAGGGAGCGTTCCGCGGTGATGGTGACCACGCCGTGGGCGGCGGGATCGGTGGAGCGTACGGCGTCCACGCCGTTGCGGATGAGGTTGACGAGGACCTGCATCATGCGATCCGGGTCGCACTCGAGGGTAAGGTCCGGGGGGATCTCCGAGACAAGCTGGATGTTGTGCGCGTCGCGGTCGAGGCCGACGAGCAGGGTGGCCTCCTGCACCAGCGCGGATACGTGGACGGTCTTGAGGCTGGGCTGACGGGCGCGGGCGAAGTCGAGGAGCGAGTCGCCGAGGCGTTCCAATCGCTGGACGACGCGGAGCATCAGCGCGGCCTGGGGCGGGTCGATGCTGCCGGGGTCGGCGTTGAGCTTCTCGACGAGGCCCTTGAGGACGGTCAGGGGCGTATTCAACTCATGGGCGATGCCCGCGGACATCATGCCGAGGCTGGCGAGGCGGTCGGCATCAGCAAGGTTGCGCCGGGCGGTTTCGAGAAGGTGGTTCTTGCGCTTGAGGTCGTTGGCGAAGGTCTCAAGGCGCGAGAGGGCGTCGGCAAGGGCCGCCCCCTGCTTGCGGAGCTTGATGATGGATTCGTTCCGGGAACGCATGATCTCGCCGAGCTCGTCGGCGGGAATAGCACTCTCGGGGATCAGCTCGTCGTCCTTGCGCCCCTCCTGCACGGCGCGGTCCGCGGCCAGCATCTGCTGAATGGGGCGGTAGACGTTCTCGGGAAGGACAAGCACCTCAAGCGCTATAGCGACGAGGGCGTAGATCGCGAGCAGTGCAAGGACGACGAAGATGTAAAGCCGTGTGACGGCGCGGCGTGCGTCTGGAATCTGCACGCTGAGGAGGTGGTAGGTGTCGGGGCGCCCCGCCTTGGCGGGCAGATACACCACCGCTCCCGGACCGAGCGCCGAGAAGATGGTGGGCACGGGGCGGTTGGGGGTGGAAGTCGCCGCGGCGACGGTCTCGGGCGGCAGGGCGAGCTGGTCCGCGGTGCCTTCCAGTGTGGAAACGCCGGAGTTTCGGGGCAGGGAGGCGGTGTCCCACTTCCCGGTGCGCTCGAAGGAGGGCAGCATGACCTCCAGCAGCAGCTTGGCCTCGTCGGACTCGGCCCGCTCCAGGACTTCCAGCACGGCAGGGCGCACGGCGACGAGAAGCACCAGAGCCAGGGCGAGCGAGAAGGCGGTATGAAGGATGATGAGCTTCTTGCGGATCCGCATGCCCGCGAGAAAGCCGCGGGGCTCGCCGGAGACGAGCCGGAGACGCCGGCGGTCGAAGATGGGCGGCTTCGGCGGCGGAGTCAGGACGGGGATGGGCTTGGAGTCGGGCATGCGGGGGCTAGAGTCGGGGCGTGACGCGACAGCAATCTAAGGCGGTGGACGCGGCGAGGGGCGTGGTGCACCGGGCGCTGTCGCGTCAGGCAGAGTTGTACCCGGAACTTGACCTGGCCCCGCTGGACACCTCCGGGCTGACGGCACGGGACGCGGCCTTTGCGCACGCGGTGTACGACGCGGTGCTGCGGCGGTGGATCACACTGGGATACCTGATCGACGGGTTCACACAGCGGGGGTTCGGCTCCCTGGACCCCAGCGTCCGGGGGGTGCTGCTGGCCGGGGCGGCGCAGCTCCTTCTGCTGGACAAGGTACCTCCGCACGCCGCCCTGAACGAGTCGGTAGAGTGGACCAAGAAAACCGTTCCCAAGGCCGCGGGGCTGGTGAACGCGGTTCTGCGCCGGATTGCAGAGTTGGTGTACCCGAGGGCCTCCGGCCCCCTCTCGGAACGTCCGTATGTGTCGTGGACTGGGGCAAGGGATGAACTGCCGCTGGCGGACGGGCGGGCTGTGAAGCTGAGCCGGGAGGTCCTGCCTCAAGACCGCTGGGAGCGGCTGGAGATAGCCACGAGCTGCCCGGCGTGGCTGCTCCGGAAGTGGAGAAAAGAGTTCGGGGACGAAACGGCGGAGGAGCTGGCGGTTCATGGGCTGGTCTCGCCGCCGACGGTGTTGAACACGCGATTTGCGCACACCGACGTCGCAGGGACCTTGCCGCACGAGGACCCCGGGCATCGGGTCTTCGTCGGAAAGCGGGAAGAGCTGGCCGCGCTGCTGGCGGAACACTCGGACTTCTGGGTGCAGGACGCGGCTTCGGGCCGGGCGGTCGCCGCGGCGGCGGAGTGCCTGGATACACAGCGCGTGCGTCTGGTGCTGGACTTGTGCGCAGGACAGGGAACCAAGACCCTGCAGTTATCGTGGACCTTCCCCGGCGCGCGGGTTGTGGCGACGGACGTGGATGAGCGCCGGGCGCGGGAGCTGGCGAAGGTGGCGAACCGGAGGCCCAATGTGGAAGCCGTGGCGCCGGAAAAAACGCACGAGTACGTCGGAAAGGCGCACCTGGTGCTGCTGGACGTGCCTTGCACGAACACGGGCGTCCTGCCGCGGCGGGTGGAAGCGCGGTATCGGTGCGGGCGGGAGCAGCTCAAGCGCATGGTGGCCGTACAACGGGAGATACTGAAAAGCGCCTGGAAGCTGGTCGCCGTGGGCGGGGTAGTGGTGTACTCAACCTGCTCAATAGACCGGGAGGAAAACGAGGAGCAGGTGGCGTGGGCGGAACAGGAGTTAGGACTGAAGGCGGTACGAGTGGAGCGGGTGATGCCGCGGGGGCGACCGGGAGGCGAACCGGGCGGGTACCGGGATGGGGCGTTCTCGGCGGTGTTGCGGAGGTAGGTTGAGGGAAAGGAAGCGGCCGGGCGTACGCGACCGGGGGGAGGGGCGTACACTCACAGCCACCTATTCCGGAGCGTGACGTTTCATGAATCTTCTGGACATCCTCACACCCGATGCGATCAAGGCCCCGCTGACCGCGACGGACAAGAAGGGTGTGATTGACGAGCTCGTGGATGTGCTCGCCGCGGCGGGCAAGGTGGGAGATGCCAAAGCGCTCAAGGAAGCGGTGTGGACGCGCGAGCAGACGCGGACGACGGGGATCGGGCACGGCCTGGCTATCCCCCACGGCAAGTGCGCGGGCATGACGGGCCTGGCCATGGCGATCGGCAAGCCCGCCAAGCCGATGGACTTCGAGGCCATCGACGGGCACCCCGTCAAGCTGGTGGTGCTGCTCGCCAGCCCTCCGGACAAGACCAGCGACCACATCCAAGCGCTGGCGCGTATCTCCCGTCTGATGACGATGGACGAGTTCCGGGAGCGGATCTACGCCGCGCAGACCGCGGCTGAGGTGTACGAACTGCTCAAGAGCCAGGAACGGCCGGGCTGACGGTGCGGTCATGAGCAGGAGCGGCCCCTCCGACCTCTTCGCGCCGGTTACGACCATCAACGAATATCTCGAGACGACGCTGCAAGACGTGCGGCCGCCCTTGCTGCAAGAGGCGGCGCGGTACGCGGTGCTGCAGGGCGGCAAGCGCATGCGTCCGCTGCTGTGCTGGTACTGCTGCGAGGCGGCGGGCTCACCCGGCAAGGCTTCGCTGCCCGCAGGGGCGGCGGTGGAGCTGGTCCATGCCTTCAGCCTGGTTCACGACGACCTGCCCGCGCTGGACAACGACGACCTCCGGCGGGGACAACCGACCCTGCACAAGCACGCCGGCGAGGCGATGGCGATTCTGGCGGGAGATGCATTGCTCACGCTCGCGTTCCGGCACCTGGGGAAGGAGCGGCCGGAACTGGTCAGCCTGCTTGCCTTATGCACGGAGCGGATGATCGGCGGGCAGGTGCTGGACACTCTGGGCGGTTTTCCGCAGGAGATGCCGGACCGGGAGCGAGTCCACGCCGTGCACACGGACAAGACCGGGGCACTGCTTCAGTTCGCGTGCGTGGCCGGGTACAGGCTTGGCGCGAGCACACGCGATGAGGAGGGGGAAAAGAGCATCCTGCGGTACGCCGAGTGCATCGGCCTGATGTTCCAGATCGTGGATGACCTGATCGACGTGACTCAGACAGACGAGGACGCGGGGAAGCGCACGGCCAAGGACGCCGCGGCAGGCAAGCTGACGTACCCCGGCGTCTTCGGCATCGAAGAAAGCCGGATGGAAGTGGAGCGGCTGCGGGCAGAGGCGGTCGCGAGCGTGGCTCGGTTCGGCGATCACGCCGAACCCTTGCGGACGTTGGCGGAATACCTGGCGACGCGGACGAAGTAGAACGCGGACAAGGGCTTGTGCGTACTTGGCGGAAGCCGCGGGGATGAACTGAGCTGGTTGCCCCTCGGCGAGCGTCCTTCTACACTTTTCAAAACAAACTGAAAGATCGGCCGACAAACACAACCACCATGCCCATTCTTCCGACCATCAGCTCTCCGCAGGACCTTCGAGGCATGAGCCTGGCGCAGCTGCAGCAGCTGGCGCAGGAGATTCGCGAGGCGATCTGCTCTCAGGTCTCTGTGTCGGGGGGGCACCTGGCCCCGAACCTCGGCGTGGTGGAGCTGACGATCGCTCTGCACTACGTCTTCGACTTCTCCTACGACCGGCTGCTCTTCGACGTGGGGCACCAGTGCTATCCGCACAAGCTGCTCACGGGGCGGCTGGGGCTGCTCAGCAAGCTGCGCACGCGGGAGGGGATGGCGGGCTTCCCCGAGCCCCGGGAGTCGCGGTACGACCTGTTCAGCGTGGGGCACGCGGGAACCGGCATTCCCACGGCGGTGGGCATGGCCCGCGGCGACATGCTGAACAAGGAAGCGTTCGACCCCAAGACCAATCCGACGGGCCGGCGCGTGGTCACGCTCATCGGCGACGCCTCGATCGTCAACGGCGTGGCGATGGAAGGGCTCAACGGCGCGGGCACGCTCAAGCGGCAGTTCCTCGTGGTGCTGAACGACAACGGCATGTCGATCAGCAAGCCGCAGGGGGCGCTGGCCCATTACTTCGACCGCCTGCGGCTGAGCCATCTGTACACCGACTTCAAGAAGTCGGCGGGCGAAGTGCTGAAGGGCGTTCCCGGCGGCGCGGCGGTGCGTGGGGCGTACCACGCCGCGGGTGAGATGGCGAAGGCCGTGGTCAACGAGGGCGCGGCGTGGTTCGAGCACTTCGGGCTCGTGACCGCGGGGCCGATCGACGGGCACGACCTGCCGACGCTGATCAAGTTCCTGCGGGAAGCCCGCGACCTTGACCGTCCGATGCTCCTGCACGTGAAGACGGTGAAGGGGAAGGGGTACTCCTACGCGGAGAAGGACGCGAGCGCGTTCCACTCCCCGCCCTCCTTCGCGAAGGACGACGGCTCGATGAAGCCGGAGGGACGCAGCTTCACCGCGGCGTTCGCGGACGCCCTGAGCGACCTGATGGAGAAAGACCCCCGCGCCGTCGCGTGCACCGCGGCGATGCCGGACGGAACGGGCCTGAGCAAGGTCATGGCGAAGTTCCCCGAGCGCGCGTGGGACGTAGGCATCTGCGAGAGCCACGCGATGGACATGATGGCGGGGCTCGCCAAGACGGGGTTCAAGCCCTTCTTCGCGGTGTACTCGACGTTCTTCCAGCGGTGCTTTGACCAGGCCTTCCAGGAAGCGGCGCTGCAGGGGCTGCCGGTGCGGCTGTGCCTCGACCGCGCCGGGCTGGTGGGCGGCGACGGCGCCGTTCACCACGGCTTCTGTGATATCTCGCTGCTGCGGACGCTGCCCGGCGCGGTGGTGATGGCGGCGATGGACGAGCCTTCACTGCGGGCGAGCCTTGAGTTCATGCGCTGCTACGAGAAGGGCCTGACCGCGGTGCGCTACCCGCGCGACAAGGTGAGCGACCGGCTGGTCGGCGAACCCTGCCCCCCCTTTGAGCTCGGCAAGGCGCGGAACCTCACGCCGGACGTGACGGAGCCCGAGGTCGCCGTGCTGGCGTTCGGCACGCTGGCGATCACCGCGCTCGAGGCGGCGGACGCGCTGCGCGACGAAGCCCGCGTGGCGGTGTACGACGCCCGCTTCGCCAAGCCCGTGGACAGGGAGCTGATCCGCTCGCTGCTGGAGCAGCGCATCCCGATCGTGACGGCGGAAGACCACGGCCTGCCCGGTGGCTTCGGCTCGGCGGTGCTGGAGGCGGCCTCGGAGATGGGGCTCGACACCAGCAGCATCACGCGCCTGGGGCTGCCCGACGCATGGGTGTACCAGAACTCCCGCGCTCAGCAGCTCGCGGAGGTGGGATTGGACGTGGCCGGGCTGATCCGCGGCATCCGCGGCGCGGTCGGACGGCAGATCGGGCTGGTCAAGCCCTGAACCGCCCGTGCGATCGTTCCCCCACTACTTCTCGGCGGTGATGTAGCAGATGGACGCGGCCTCGGGCTCGGCGACCTTGCGGGGCTTGAAGATGCCGTTGCCCCGGCCGTGGCCGTTGTCGCCCTCCCAATAGACGGTGACTTTGCGGAAGCCGGCCTCGGTGAGAAGCTCACGGATCTCGGGAAGCGTCCAGAGCCGCCAGTGATAGGTGAAGGCCCGCTTCATCATGGGGCCCTTCTTGAACGCGAAGTGGATGTGACAGACGTAGTCGGCGGTGATGGGGTTGAAGAAGGCCTGGTCCCAGATGTAGGTGTAGCCCTTGCAGCGGCGGCGCTCCTGCTGGACCTGCTGGGCTTCGTACCCGCTGTAGTGGTCGAGGAAGAAGACGCCGTCCCTGACGAGGGAGCGGCGGACAGAGGTGAAGTAGGTACGAATGTCGTCACGGGTCTTGAAGATCCAGTAGCTGAAGTTCATCGCGAGAACGACGTCCATGTTGCGGGCGTCGCCGGGCTCGCGGACGTCGCGCTGCAGCAACCGGATGCGGGCCTGCTGCTCGGGCTTCAGGGCGCTGACGTTGTGGCGCATGCCCCAGTTGAGGGTTGGTTTGTGGAGATCGAGCCCCCAGGCCCGGTTGAGGGGGTGCGTCTTGACCCATTCGCAGGCGGAGAGGGCGGTGCCGCAGAAGTCCTCGCGGAGCCTGCGGGCGGGGCGGCCCTTGAGCTTGCGGAAGGTGGATGAAACGAACTGAATCTCGGCCTCGGGGGACTGGACAGCGCCCTCGTAGAGCTTGTGCTTATCGGCGGTAGCGGCTGTAAGGACTTTCTTGCGTAAAGAACGGGTGCGGGTCATGAGGCTGGGGATGCTCCGGGAAGGGGATTTTGAGCAAGATGAGGGCGCACATGCGCCGAGAACGTGGCCTTATACTCTTTTTTCGCCGAGTGTGGGGGGAACCGCGGGAGTTTGTGCATGCGGCTGACGATGGTCGGGACGGGTTACGTGGGCCTGGTGACGGGCGTCTGCTTCGCGAACACGGGCAACGAGGTGACCTGCCTGGACGTGGACGCGAAGAAGATCGAGAAGCTCAAGCAGGGAATCTGCCCGATCTACGAGCCCGGCCTGACGGAGCTGATGGAGCGGAACTACGAGGCCGGCCGTCTGCGGTACACGCTGGACAAGGAGGAGGCCTACCGCGACGCGGAGATGATCTTCATCTGCGTCGGAACACCCAGCGACGAGCGCGGGCACACGGACCTTCGCTACGTCTACGCCGCGGCGGACGACATCGCGGCCGTCATCAAGAAGCTGGGCCCCAACCAGACGCCCAAGGTCGTGGTGGTGAAGTCCACCGTGCCGGTGGGCACGACGCTGGAGGTCAAGGCCCGGATCCGCGCGGCGGTCGGGCCGGACATCCCCTTCGCCGTGGCCGACAACCCCGAGTTCCTGAAGGAAGGGGACGCGATCAACGACTTCAACAAGCCCGACCGCGTGGTGGTGGGCGTTGAGGACGAGCGCACGGGCGAGCTGTTCCGGCAGCTCTACGACCCCTTCGTACGCAACGGGCACCCGATCTTTGTCATGGACATCCTGTCGGCGGAGATGGTGAAGTACGCCAGCAACAACTTCCTGGCGACGAAGATCAGCTTCATCAACGAGATGGCCAACCTCTGCGAGGCATACGGGGCGGACATCGGCCGCGTGCGCGAGGGAATGTGCAGCGACAAGCGGATCGGGAATCAGTTCCTGTATCCCGGCCTGGGGTACGGCGGCTCGTGCTTCCCGAAGGACACGCTGGCCTGCATCATGATGGGCGACAAGGCCGGGATCGAGGCCAAGCTCAGCAAGGCCGTGCACGAGGTCAACCAGCGCCAGCGGGACCGGTTCTTTGACAAGATTCAGGGCCACTTCAAGGAGCAGGGCGGCCTGACAGGCAAGACCATCGCCTTCTGGGGGCTGGCGTTCAAGCCTCGGACGGACGACATCCGCGAGGCACCGGCGCTGACCCTGATCCGCAAGGCCGTGGGGTATGGCGCCACGGCGCGGGGGTACGACCCGGTCGCGGGCGAGAACGCGCAGGCGGAGCTGGGCCCGGCGGTGACGGTGTGCGAAGACATGTACGCCTGTGCCGAGGGTGCCGACGCCCTGGTCATCTGCACCGACTGGGACGAGTTCAAGAGCCCTGACTTCTCGCGTTTGGCGAAGGTGATGAAGGGCCGGGTGATCTTCGACGGGCGGAACCTGTACCGGCGAAGCGTGGTGGCCGCGGCTGGGTTCTCGTACTACTCCGTGGGGCGGGCCCCTGTGAAGGCCGGCGAAACGCCTCAGAAGGAACGGCTTTAAAACCCGACGTTCGCCTCATCTGTGCGGTCGCATGACGGGCGATAGACTTGCGGCATGAGCAAGCCGGTCGCGCTGGTGATTCGTGCCGCGGGGACGAACTGTGACGGGGAGATGGTGCGGGCGTTCGAGCTGGCTGGAGCGTCGGCTCGCCTGGTGCACCTGGACCGGCTGATCGAGCAGCCCCGCATGCTTGCGGAGGCGGACCTGCTGGGCTTCCCCGGCGGGTTCAGCTACGGCGATGACATCGCGAGCGGCCGGATTTTCGCGATGAAGGTCCGCGAACGGCTGTACGGCCCGTTGCGGGACGCGGTCGCCCGCGGCTGCCCGGTGATCGGGGCGTGCAACGGCTTCCAGGTGCTCGTGCAGGTGGGCCTGCTCCCCGGACCAAAGGCCGGCGAGCCGTGGCCTGAAGAGGCCGCGCCGCCCCAGCGGGTCTCGCTCACGGACAATCTTGAAGCCCGTTTCTGCGATCGTTGGGTCGGGGTGGACTTTGAGCCCCGCTCCGTTTGCGTGTGGACGCGGGGGCTTTGGGAGTTTGACGAGGAAACCCCCGAAGAGACGGTGAAGGCCGTGAACCAGCTACCCGTAGCCCACGGCGAGGGGCGGCTGGTGACGGCCAACGCCAGCGTCCTTGCCGAGCTGGAAGCCGCGGGCCAGGTGGTGCTGCGCTACCGCGACAACTTCAACGGCAGCGAAGGAGCCGTGGCGGGTATCTGCGACCCGAGCGGGCGTGTGCTCGGGCTGATGCCTCACCCGGAGCGGTATCTGGAATGGACGCGACACCCCTACTGGACGCGGCTGGACAGCAGCGTGCGGAAGGGCCCTCCGCCGGGTCTGCGGATGTTCATGAACGCTGTCGAGGCGGCCCGCGGCGTGGCTGTGGCGTAAGCCGCGGTATGCTGTTGAAGTGATCCACGACCTGCATCGCAAGCCCGTGGACCGCACGGTGATACAGCAGGACCGCGCGTGCGGCAAGTGCGGGTACAACCTGCGCGGCTTGAAAACCGGCGGTGCTTGCCCGGAATGCGGGACGACGATCAAAGGAACCACGACGGACCCGCTGGCGGGTTGGGTAATCACGGACGCCGGGGCGGAATATCTGAGCCAGCTGAAGTTCGCTTCGATGCTGATCGCAGCGTGCGGGCTTCCGCTGCAGCTCGGCGTGGTGTGGACGCTGGTTGAAGCCCCGTGGCCGTTCGGTCTGACGCTGTGGCCGGGGCTCACCGCAGCCGCGGCAGCGGCGGGCTGGAATCTCGGAGTCTGGATACTAACGCAGCCCCGGCCGACGCCCGAAGGAACGGACGTGAGGGCGAAGGAGTGGAAGGGGGCACGGTGGGCCGCCCGCGTCACGCAGATCGCGTGGGCCGTGGGAACGCCGATGGCCGTGTGGGGAGCTTATGAGGCCGGAGAGTGGAACGCGCGCATGACGACGCCTCACGTGCTGTGGTGGACGGCGGTGGCGACGGGAGTACTGCTCTGGCTTGTGGCCTTCTTCGGACTGGGAGCGTTGGCCCTGTACATGGCTCGCCTTGCGGACTGGGCTTCCGACACGGGCCTGAGCTATCGGCTTCGCCTGGTGCCGTACGCAACGGGGATCGGGGGCTTCCTCATCGGCCTTCTGGCTCTGCTCCGCGCAGCGGGCTATCAGGGCGGCGGGATGGCAGCCGTGTTCGTGGGCGGCCTGGGAATGGTGCTGCTGCTGATAGCGGTGGCGCTGTTCGCCTTGGCGCTGTTCAGCTTCGCGAATCTGGCGCGTTGGTCCAGTTCGAGCCAGCGGGCAAAGCTGGAGTCGGATGCGCGGCGTTCACGCCGGATCGTGGAGCGGATCGAACGCGGTCAGGCACGATCAAGGGCTCTGGGGGGAGCGGTTCCGGAAGGTACGACTCCCTCACGTCCGCAGGGACAAGGGATCCCGCGAGCGGAGAACGTCGAGCCATACGACGTGGTGTAAACGGGCCAAAGACAAAAAAACACCACCCGCGACGAAGAAGCCGCGGGTGGTGACACCCCTGGATTGAATGAAACACTTAGCGACGCGGGCGGAAGGTATACACGCCGGTCAGAGGGTTGATGTTCTCCTCGGCGTAGTTGTCCCAGTTGCGCATGTCGCGGAGGTCCTGGAGACGCAGACGGGTGGCGCTGGCATCAACGCGGGCCACGGCGACGGTGTTGAAGTAGCGCGGGTTGAGGTAGCCGTAGTAGCCGGGCGGGTACTTGCGGTCGAATGTGTTCTGGTTTGCAGGAACATTCCAACCCGCGACCATGGACATGGTGCCGGGGTGATCGACGTTGCTGCTGAAGGGGATCGAAGTAGGCGGCAATACCTTGTAAAAGCCATCGCGAACGGCACCGGAGTTGGCCGCTGTCATGCCGTTGCTCCAGTAGCTGGTCCCCTTGACGTCGCCGCCACGGGCGCCGGCGAAGGTGATGAGGCGCGAGGGGTGACGGACGGACGAGGTGTGCATGACGTAGAAGCGGCCGCCCTGGCTCAGCGGGTTGCTGTCGCCGATGAGGCCGGTGCCGCAGCGGTTGGGCCCCTCGTGCTTGAAGGCGCTGTGGTTGCAGTCGCCGCCGTAGAAGACGGTGTTCATGCCGAAGGAGGGGTGCGTCGCGACACCGCCGACAAAGGTGTAGTCGGGGTACTGGTAAAGGCCGGCGCTGTAGAGGGAACGGCCGGTGAATCCGCGGTTCCAAAGCTCGCGGTACTCGTTCTTGTCGATGACGAAGGCTTCGACGGGCAGGTTGGAATAGCTGATGAGCCGCCAGGTCCAGGGACGCATGGCGTCGTGGGTGATGCGTGCGCCACGATCGAGCGGATCGGCGGGATACATCTGAGTGTCGCAGACGTTCCACCAGATCCACCACTTGCTGATGCGGCCGGGAATGACCGAATCGCGGAAGTCCTGGCTGTAAGCAGCGGCGATCTTGCCCTGCTGGCTGATGGCTGAAAGCTCACGAACAGAGCGTGCGCTCTCGCGGGCGCGGGCGAGGCCCGGGACCAGCAGCCCGATGAGCAGGGCGATGATGGCGATGATGACAAGCAACTCGATGAGAGTGAATGCGCGGAGTCGCATGGGTTCTGCTCCTGGCTGAAACGATGGACTGCGTGCGAGAGAAACGCGAACGGCTGAGTGCCCGGCGTCATCGGCCCGCCCAGGCTGCCAGCATGAAGTTACCACGGATAGGCGGGCGTCGGGAAGGGGCAGTCGGGGAAATTCAGGGGTCGGGACAGAGTTCGGCCTTTTCGGGGCGGCTTTGCCGATGGGGTGCACCAGCGGCTACCCTGCCCCGCGGCGGCGGAAACCAGCCGCGAGAGAGAACCCGGCCACGGAGGGCTAGGGAATGACTGTACTGGCTTCCCCCTCACAAAACACGGACGACATGGCGAAGAGCACCACGACTGAACGGACCCGGGCCAACGCCGGGACGAAGGCTTCTACTTCCTCCAACGGCCGCAGTCGGCAGACGGCCGAAACGATGGCCGCCCGTCAGCGGGACATCAGCGTCAGCGAGTTCTTTGCGAAGAACCGGCACCTGCTGGGTTTCGACAACCCGAGGAAGGCGCTCCTCACGACGGTCAAGGAAGCCGTCGACAACTCGCTCGACGCGTGCGAGGAAGCGGGAATCCTGCCCGATATCACGGTAGTGATCGAGGACCTTCAGCCCGACCGCGGCAGGGATGTCAAAAGCTCGCGGTACAGAGTGACCATCGTCGACAACGGCCCGGGGATCGTGCGTCACCAGGTGGAGCACATCTTCGGGCGACTGCTGTACGGCTCGAAGTTCCACCGCCTGAAGATGAGCCGCGGCCAGCAGGGCATCGGCATCTCCGCCGCGGGCATGTACGGCCTGATCACCACCGGCAAGCCGATGCTGATCCAGACTCGCCCGAAGGCGAGCAAGCCGGCGCACCACATCGAGCTTGCGATCAACACCAAGACGAATCGCGCGGAAGTGACGGTCGATGAGGAGACCGATGACTTCCCGCTGCAGCGGCTGCGCGGGCTGTCACCCTCCACGCGCGAGCTGTCGGAGCGGGGCGAGTTCCTCTCGCCGAAGGACTATCCGACGGGCACGAGCGTCACGATCGAGCTGGAAGGCAAGTACCAGCGCGGCCGCGGCAGCGTGGACGAGTTCCTGGAGCTGACGGCGATCGCGAACCCGCACGCGAAGTTCACGTTCGTGCGGCCCACCCGCGAATCGCAGGAGGAAGAGGAGCCGACGCTGCTCAAGGGGAAAAAGGCCCAGCAGGCCGTCGCAGAAAACGGCGAAGGAACGGCCGAACCTCCGAAGCCCGAAGGCCCCAAGGTCACTGAAGATTACGGCGACCTGGTGGTGTTCCCGCGGGCGGTGAACGAGCTGCCGCCGGAAACGCGCGAGATCCAGCCCCACCCGAAGGGCGTGGAGCTGGGCACGCTGCTGCAGATGCTGAAGGATTATCAGCAGACCGAGAAGAACGGGACGCTCTACAACTTCCTGCAGGAGAAGTTCTGCCGCGTGTCGGCGAGCACGGCGAGCGAGCTGTGCTCCAGGGCCGGGAAGGACGTGACAAGCCGGACGAAGGTGGCCGACTTGGAACCCTCGCACGCGGAAGCGCTGTTCAAGGCGTTCCAGGAAGTGAAGCTGCTTCCGCCTCCGACGGACTGCCTCGCGCCGATCGGTGTGCGGCAGCTGCTGGCGGGCATGCTGAAGGGGGTGCGTGCGGAGTTCTACGCCGCGTCGTCGCGCGATCCCGCCATTTACCGCGGCAGGCCGTTCCTGATCGAAGCGGCGATCGCCTTCGGCGGCGAGCTTCCGGCGGACGATCCGGCGCGGGTGATTCGCTTTGCGAACCGCGTGCCCCTGCTGTTCCAGCAGTCGGCGTGCAGCAGCTTCAAGGCGGTGATCGAGACGAGCTGGAAAAACTACAACCTGCAGCAGCCGCGGGGCAGCCTGCCGGTGGGCCCGCTGGTGATCATGATCCACATGGCGAGCGTGTGGGTGCCGTTCACGAGCGAGAGCAAGGAAGCCATCGCGGATTACGACGAAATCCGCAAGGAGATGAAGCTCGCGCTGATGGAGTGCGGGCGCAAGCTGGGGACGTACCTGCGCAAGCGTCAGGCGATGCGCCGCCAGAGTGAGCGCCGCGACGTCTTCGAGCGGTACATCGGAGAGATCGTGCGGGCGGTCAACGCCATCAACGGCACGGACCCTCAGAAGCTGTACGACGCCCTGCTGGCCCAGGCGAAAAAGCACACGGCCATCGCCGACCTGAAGCTCGACGAGGACGGCCGGGCGATCAGGGAGGATCCTGCGGACCAGGAAGGGGTCATCATCCTGGACGACGCCGGGCGTTTGGCGGGCGGCGACTCCCCCACCGATGAGAAGCCGCCCGTCGGCAAGCTCTCCAAGGCCGAAGCCGCGGCGTTGAAGGTCGCGGCATTGGCAAAGGAAGACGACGAGCAGCCGCGGCTGATCGACATCGCCGAGCCGAAGCGTGCCCCACGCAAGGGTAAGGCCGAAAAGGCCGCGGCGAAGCCCTCTCGCGAGAGCGCCAAGCCCGCGGACGTGAAACCCCCGAAGCCGAAGATGAGGCTTGTGAACGGCAAGCTGGTGCCTGCCGAGGACGGACCGAGACTGTTCTGAAGAAACAAGGACTTTGACTCCGAACGCCGGCCCGCGGCATCGGATGACCAGGCGTTACCCCCAACGCCGCGGGCGGCATGGATGAAGGCGTTCGGAGAAGGCGGAGAGCACGATGGCGAAGAAGAGCGCGGTCAAGGAGTCGGGCGCGAACAAGAGGCTGAAGGAGCGCGACGCCATTACGCAGGCGAAGATCGTGGCTCTGGCCGACGAGCTGGCGAAGCGGACGTTCGCGGGGAAGGATCCCAAGCTCGAAATCCCGCTCCGCACGCGGAGCAACACCATCTGGAACAAGAAAAAAGGCATCCTCCAGATGGGCGACGCCACGGCGGAACGCGAGCTGTTCAGCCTCAACCAGGCGAAGCAGTTCATGCAGACGATGCTGCACGCCAGCACGATCAAGGATCTGATCGCGGCCGGCAAGACGAGCAGCCTCCGTGGCGTGTTCTACAAGGCCAAGCACACGGTGGCCGGAACGAAGGAAAACACCTTCGACACGCAGGACGAGAGCGACCCGATTCTGGAAGACCTGGAGGTGGCGCTGGGGGCCCTGCGCGAGGAGCTGCACATCTTCGCCGAGCCACGCGGAGCGATGGTGGGCAACATCACGCTGATCGACAACGGCGCCGGACGTGCGGACGAGATCAACTGCCGGACGCTGGGGTCGGGCGGGTATGGCATCCCGTCGATCGTGGAGCCGGACGTCATCCAGTTCAAGAAGTGCGAGGCCAAGTTCGTGCTCCATGTCGAAAAGGGCACGGTGTGGCAGCGCTTCAACGAAGACCGCTTCTGGGAGGAGCACAACTGCATCCTGACGCACGGGGCGGGGCAGCCGCCTCGCGGGTGCAGACGGCTGCTGCAGCGGCTGAACCAGGAGCTGGGCCTGCCGATCATCTGCCTGCTCGATTGCGACCCCTGGGGGCACTACATCTACTCGGTGATCAAGCAGGGCTCAATCTCGCTGGCGTTCGAGAGCTCCCGCCTGGCGATTCCCGAAGCGAAGTTCCTGGGCATCCGCGCGAAGGACTACGTGGAGTGCGGGCTGACGGACGCGGTGAAGATCGACCTGTCAGACAACGACATCAAGCGCGCGCGGGAAATCGCGGCCTACCCGTGGTTCATTGACAACAAGCCGTGGCAGAAGGAAATCAAGAAGATGCTCGACAACGGCTTCAAGATGGAAGTCGAGTCGCTCATCAACAAGGACATCAGCTACGTCACGGAGACGTACGTACCCGAGCGTCTGAAGGCGAAGGACTGGCTGGATTGAGCGGTGACCAGCCGCCGCCGTGACCGCCCCCCGGTGCTGAGACCCCCCCACTGAAAGGGCGCTCGACCCCGATAAACCGAGCTTTCGGCCTGGGCGTATAGCGCAAATAACGCGCGACCGGGGGCTGGTACGCGCCTGGGTCGCACGGGAGGAGTCAGGGCAGACGGGGTTGGGGAGAGGGTACAATGGAGTTTGGTCAGCGGGTTTGGGTAGCGTTCGAACCGGCCCGGCTGTCCGACCGATCAAACAGGTGACGATGCAGGAAGCACCGAACCAGAACGACCCGGGGAAGACCTCGCCGCTGACGCGGCCCGCGGGGACGAGCGGCAACGCGGCCGGGGGGCAGGCGACGGGGACGACGGGGGCGACCTCGCGCGCCAAGATGGGTTCCACGGGCCCGGCGGTTCCGACGGCCGAGGAAATCCTCCAGGAAGTCGCCAAGAGCGGCACGAACGTGGACACGATCGTGGGCCGTCTGGTCATCGACCAGGGGTTTGCGACGCCGGAGGAGCTCTCCCACTGTCTGCTTCAGGCCAAGGCGCTGGCGGAGGAGAACAACCACCGCTCGCTGGCGGACCTGCTGGTTGAGAACGAATACGTCACGCGCCGCCAGATGGCGCGCATCCGCGAGCTGGCGGAGGGCGAACGAAGCGGGCAGAAGATCCCCGGGTACAAGGTGATCAGCAAGCTCGGCGCCGGCGCGATGGCGACGGTGTTCAAGGCCAAGCAGCTGAGCCTGGACCGCATGGTGGCGATCAAGCTGCTGCCGAAGAAGTACAGCAGCAACCCGCAGTTCATCGAGCGGTTCTACGCGGAAGGACGTGCCGCGGCACAGCTCAACCACCCCAACATCGTGCAGGCGTACGACGTGGGGAAGGCGGGCGAGTACCACTACTTCGTGATGGAGTACGTGGAGGGCTCCACGGTCTACGACGAGATCGTGAAGAACAAGCGCTTCCAGGAGTCGGAGGCGATCGACCTGATCATCCAGGTCGCCGAAGCGCTCCAGCACGCCCACGAGCGCGGGCTGATTCACCGCGACGTGAAGCCCAAGAACATCATGCTCGCCAAGACGCAGGGCGGCCCCCCCATCGCGAAGCTGGCGGACATGGGCCTGGCGCGGGCGATCAGCGACAAGGAAGCCGCGGAGGCCGAGCAGGGCAAGGCCTTCGGCACGCCGTACTACATCTCCCCCGAGCAGATCCGCGGCGAGGTGAACATCACGCCCGCGGCGGACATCTACTCGCTGGGCGCGACGCTGTACCACATGGTCACGGGGGCGGTTCCCTTCGACGGCAAGAACCCGTCGGCGGTGATGCACAAGCACCTGAAGGCGGAGCTTGTGCCGCCGGATCACGTCAACCCGAAGCTGTCCGCGGGTCTGTCCGAGGTCGTCGAGATGATGATGGCCAAGGACCCCAAGAAGCGGTACCAGTCGGCCAAGGACCTGATCACGGACCTCAAGGCGGTGAAGGCGAAGCAGCCCCCGCCGCTGGCGCACAAGGACATCGGAGGGCTGGACCTGTCGCAGTTGGCGCAGGCGGAGGCCGCGGCGCCGCCCGCGGAGATCCCGGTGCATCCGGAGCAGCCCCCGCTGGTGCGGCCGTGGCTGTTCGGACTGCTGATCGCCCTGCTGATTCTCAGCGTGGGCTTCAACGTCTTCCTGCTGGCGCGGTGAACGGCGTGCGGGAAGAATGGGGGAAATGGGCGATTTCGGGCTTGCCTTGGGTTGGGGCCGGAGTTAGGCTCTGTTCGGGAAAAGTCCCCCCGCGAGGCGCGAGCCCCAGTGGGGCCGGGCGGCGCGGGGGCTGGAGTCTTGAAGCGAATGGTCAGGGCGAGCATCGATCGAGGGTGGGGCCAGCGCCTCGTGGCGCGGCCATGACTGCCCAAGGCCTGACGCGGCGTTTGTCTTGTGATGTTCGGGTCGCCCGAGCGTGCGGGCGTGTGTCGGCTCGCGCCGAGGTGGCCGGGCGGCGGTGGAAGCACGCACAGTAAGGAGTTTGTGGAGCGCTATGGGTCGATTCAGCCGTGATCAGGGGCCGATGCAGCGGACGCGTCTCAACCACCTCATCCGCATCTCGCCGGTGCGCGTGATCGGACCGGACGATGAGCAGATCGGCATCATCGAGACGCAGGAAGCGATCCGGCTGGCCCAGGAAAAGGGCCTGGACCTGGTGGAAATCTCGCCCGACGCGAGGCCGCCGGTCTGCAAGATCATGGATTACGGCAAGTACAAGTACGAGAAGAGCCAGAAGGACCGCAAGGCTCGCGCCGCCAGCAAGGCCACTGAAATGAAGGAGCTGCGGCTCGGCCGCAGCGTGAAGATCGACCCTCACGATGTGAAGGTGCGCATCGATCAGGCCCGTCGATTCCTGATGCACGGCCACAAGGTGATGGTGACTCAGCGTTTCAAGGGCCGCGAGATTGCGCACAAGGAACTCGGCCTTGAGAATCTTCGCGAGGTCGCGACGGCGCTCGCCGACATCGCGAAGGTCGAGCAGACGCCGCGGTGGATGGGCAAGCAGGCGAGCATCATCCTCGCGCCCGACCGCCCGAAGATCGAGGCGATCAAGCGTCGCCTGGAGAAGGAAAAGGCCGAGAAGCTGGCCAAGGGCGAGAAGGTCGAGGAAGAAAAGTCGATCGAGGCCCTGGAGGCCGAGGTCGCCGCGAGCCAGCAGGACGACGGCGACGAGGATTGAACCAACGAGCCAAGCACGCTTTTTCAACCCCTCCCCGGCGGAGGGGTTTTTTTTATCGGCGTGGAAAGAAAGCAAGGGAAAAGCTGAGGAAGCGTTCAGCCGATAGCAGGATCAGTGCCGCGGCGGGCGCGGTATGGTTCGAGCAGAGGCGCATGACATGATCCCCCGAGCCGACCATGAGCCGCGCGTCGAAGTGCAGACCGAGGAGGAACGCCCCGGAGGGTGGCTCTACGGGATCGTGGTGCACAGAGGCAGCACCAGCGACGAGTACAGGGTGACGCTCTCCTGGCGTGACCACGACTACTGGTGCGGCGGAGCGCTGGCCCCGTCCAGAGTCGTGCAGGCGGTGATGGAATACCTGGTGCGGAACGCGGCGGAACTGCCGCGGAAGTTTGATGCGGCGCGTGCCCGGCGGCTGCTGCCGCAGATCGACCAGGAGTTGCGGGCGCTGCTCTAAGCCGGCGTCGGCTCAGGATCTTCCTCTCTCGACATAGCACGTCGCAGCTCAAGCTCCGCCTCGACAGCCTTGAAAGGCAGCCGGACGGGGATGCCGTCGATGTAGACCTGCTGGTAGCCGTCCCGCGACTGGGTCAGGTCAACCTCAATGGCCGCCCAAGGCACGGACATGGGCGGATGGCCCAGCCACTGGAAGGGGCGGATCAGGGCCAGGTGCAGGTACTCATCGTCCGCGTGCCAGCGGACACAGCCGTTGTAGTTGCCCATCGTGTAGAAGAAAGCCGACCCGAGCCCCGTGCGGGCGTCCTGGGCAGGAGGACGGGCGGGATAGGCCGCCGCCAGCCGTTTCCAGCCGGTCAGCCTTGCCATGGCCAGGAAAACGGCCGTCACGACCCCGATGTTGGCAGCGAGGAGGAGTGCGACCAGAACAGCCGGGTCGATCCCCTGCGAGGACGGCATGATGGAATGGTACTGAGGGAAAGGCGGGGTGTGGCGGCGTACGATGGGGCCGATCTAGAGGAGCCCGAGCCTTGGCGAAGAAGTCCTTTCGGTGCAAGCTGGTGACGCCCGCGGCGGCGTTGGTTGATGACCAGGTGAAGTACGCCTCGATCCCCGCATGGGACGGGCTGATGGGCGTGCTGCCGGGCCGGGCCCCGATTCTGGCTCGGCTGGGAATGGGCGAGCTTCGGCTGGACTTCGCGGACACCGAGAAGGGCGAAGGCGGCACCCGCTCCTACCTGGTCGAAGACGGCTTCATCAAGATGGCGAACAACCAGCTCACGATCCTCGCGGAGCGGGCGACGCCGGCCGAGAACCTGACCATGGCCGAGGCGGAAGCCGAGCTGGCCGCTGCTCAGAACGCCACTGCCAAGAACGCGGCTGAGCTTGAGAAGCGGAACAAGGACGGCCAGCGGGCGCGCGTGAAGATGCAGATGGTGCGTTCGCGCAACGGCATCTGAGCGAGCCCCGGCTTTTTCACATGCAGCGTTTCAACGGCGGCGGGACATCGCACGGTCGATGTCCCGCTTTGATTCGCGTTGAGCGATGGCCTGGCGCTTGTCGTGCGACGCCTTGCCCTTGGCGACGCCGATCAGGAGCTTGGCGTAGCCGTTCTTGAAGTAGAGCTTGAGGGGAACGATGGTCATGCCCTTGCGGCTGACCTCGCGGGCGAGTTTGATGATCTCGCGCTTATGGGCGAGGAGGGCACGCGCTCTGGTGGGCTTGTGCCCCAACGCAGCGGCTGGCCCGTACTCCCCGATGTTGACGTTGACGAGGGTGAGCTCGAGCGGGTTTTCCCGCGCGATGACATAACCCTCGCCGAGAGAGACGAGACTGTTGCGCACGGCCTTGATTTCGGAGCCGCGGAGAACGATGCCGACTTCGAGCGTGTCTTCGATGTGGTAGTCGAAGCGGGCCTTGCGGTTCTCGATGACAGGAGTGCGGGGGATGTCGGTCTTCTTGGCCATGCGGGCGATGAGAGGGTAGGCTGGGGCGGCATGGAACTGCTCGGGGCGATGCTGCTGGCGGTGGCGATCGTGGCAGCGATTGGGCTGCTGGCGATCGCGGCGGCGAGGGCCGCGAAGCAGCGGCGGCACGAGCTGGAGGCGTGGGCCCGTTCACGCGGCTGGCGGTTCGACGACGACGGGGAGGCAACGAGGGAGTTCCGGCGGCATCCGATCTTCACCCGCGGGCACGCTCGACGGGCGTACAACACCGTTGCAGGGGCCGTGACGATCCGCGAACGCGAGTTCCCGCTGGTGTGCGGGGACTACCAGTTCCGGGAGTCCCGCGGCTCTGGGAAGAACCGCCGCACGGTGACGGTCCGGTTCAGCTACGTCTGCATGCGTGCGCCGGGCTCTCCGCCCAACCTGACGATCCGCCCGGAGGGGTTCTTTGACAAGATCGTGCAGGCCCTCGGAATGGACGACATCGACTTTGAATCGGAAGAGTTCAGCCGGACCTTCTGCGTAACGTGCTCGGACAAGAAGTTTGCTTACGACGTGATCTCGCCGCGGATGATGGAGCATCTGCTGGCGACTCGCCCGCCGCCGATTGCGCTCATGGGCGGTTACGTCTGCTTCAACGCCGCAAACCGCACCTGGACCATCGGAGAGTTTGAGCAGCAGATCGAGCGGCTGACGGCCTTCTTCGAGCTGTGGCCGGAGTTCGTGATCGAAGACCTTGCCTTGCGGGGGACGGGATGAGCGAAGGGCTGGTGTTGGCGTTTGTCGTGGCGGGCGCGGCGGCCCTCATCCCTGTGGCGTGGGTGGTGATCACGTACAACCGGTTCGTCTCTCTGCGGCAGCACATCCGGGAAAGCTGGGCGGGGATCGACGTGGAGCTCAAGCGCCGGTACGACCTGATCCCGGCGCTGGTGGAGACGGTGAAGGGGTATGCCCAGCACGAGCGCGGGGTGCTGGAACGGGTCGCGGAACTCCGCGGCAAGGCAGCCGGAACGCACATCTCCGCCGCGGAACACGCCGCGGACGAATCCGCGCTGATGCGGGAGGTCGGCAAGCTGCTGACGCTGGTGGAGGCGTACCCGGCGCTGAAGGCCGACAAACACTTTCTGGAGCTGCAGAAAGAGCTGGCGATGACGGAGGACCGCATCGCCGCGGCACGGCGTTTCTACAACGGAAACGTGCGGGACTTCGCACGCCTGCGGGCGACGTTCCCTTCCAACCTCGTGGCCTCGATGCTGGGCGTGGAAGAGCCCCCGTCCTACTTCGAACTGGCGCAGGACGCGGAGCGTGTGGTGCCGCGGGTCGGGTTCCAGGGCTGAGCGGTTACTCAAAGACGACGCGGTTGGAGAGCACGCCGATCTTCTCGATCTCGACCTCCACGGTGTCGCCGTCCTTGAGGAAGACCTGGGGCGTGCGGGCCATGCCGACGCCGCTGGGGGTGCCCGTGACGATCAGCGTGCCGGGCAGGATCGTGTGGCCGCGGCTGATTTCGCTGACGAGCGTCGCCACGTCGAAGATCATGTCCGCGGTGTTGCTGTCCTGCATGGTCTGGCCGTTGACGCGGCACTGAATGCGCAGGGCGTTGGGGTCGCCGACCTGCTCCGGCGCCGCCACGGCAGGGCCGATGGGACAGAAGGTATCGAAGGACTTGCCGCGGTAGAACTGGCCGCCGGAGCCCTCCTTCTGCCACCAGCGCGCGGAAACGTCGTTGGCGGCGACGTAGCCGAGGACGCATTGCAAGGCCCGCTCCTTGGGAACATCGCGGACGAACTGACCACCGGGCTGCGCCCCGATGATGACGCCCAACTCGGCCTCAAAGTCCACCTGGGCGCGGTCCTGGCAGACCTTCGGCACGCGGATGGGATCGCCGTGGAGCGAAGCCGCGAAGGGGTTCTTGGTAAAAAGGACGGGGCGCTCGGGCACGCCCTTCCCCTGTTCACGGGCGTGGGCGGCGTAGTTCATGCCGATGCCGATGATGTGGCGGATGGGGAGCTGCTCGCCGGATGGCAAAGCCACGGCGACGCCGTAGGGCGTGCGGGTGAGGTTCATCGCGACAGCGTAGCGGTCCGCGCGGCCTGCTCGCCAGCCGGTCTGCGGGCGGGGGCGGCCGGCGGAACCACGCCGGAGCGGCTGTACGATGGGGCAGGAGGACCTTGCATGGGGCTTCTGATCAGGAACGGGCGGATCGTGACCTCGGAGCAGGACTACGAGGCGGACATCTACTGCCACGACGGGGTCGTCACGCGGATCGAGCGGAAGATCGACCCGGCGTCATACTCCGGAGCGGAGGTGATCGACGCGACGGGGAAGTTCGTCTTCCCTGGGTTCATCGACCCGCACGTTCACGTCTACCTGCCCTTTATGGGGACATACGCGAAGGACACCTGGGAGACGGCCTCTCGCGCGGCCCTGGTGGGCGGTACCACGACGCTGATCGAGATGATCTGCCCGGCGAAAACCGATGAGCCGACGGCCGCGTTTGAGACGTGGCTGGGCAAGGCGAAGGGCGCGGCGTGCGACTACTCCTTCCACATGGGGGTGACGCGGTTTGACGCGCTCGCCGAGCGCCAGCTGCGCGAGATCGTGGGCCGCGGCATCAAGAGCTTCAAGGTCTTCCTCGCGTACAAGGGCGCCCTGGGCGTGGACGACCGGGAGCTGTACCACACGCTGAGGCTCGCTCGCGAACTGGGCGTGGTGGTCACGGCCCACTGCGAGAACGAAACACTCGTGGCGGAACGGCAGGCGGAGCTTCTCGCCGCGGGACGAGCAGAGCCCCGCTGGCACGAGCCCTCACGCCCCCCGGCGGTGGAGGCGGAGGGCGTGCACCACCTGATGACCTTCGCGGAGCTGACGGGGGCTCGCGTGTACGTCGTCCACACCTCCTGCACGGAGGCGGTGGAAGAAGCGCGGCGGGCGATCGCCCGTGGCGTGCAGGCGGATATCGAAGTCGTGCTGCCCCACCTGCTGCTGGATCGCTCCTACACGGAGCAGGATGGGTTCGAGGGGGCGAAGTACGTCATGTCACCCCCACTGCGTGAGAAGTCACAGGTCGCGGCGATGTGGGAACACCTCCGCAGCGGCGCGATCGCCACGGTGGGCACCGACCACGCCCCCTTCGACTTCGAAACGCAGAAGACGATGGGGAAGAACGACTTTACGAAGATCCCCAACGGCATCCCCTCCGTGGAGGATCGGGTGAATCTGCTCTACACGCACGGCGTGTGCACAGGCCGCATCGATCTGCACACCTTCGTAGACGTCGCGAGCACGCGCGCTGCCCGCATCTTCGGCCTGAAGGGCAAGGGAACAGTGGCCGTGGGTTCGGACGCGGACCTGGTCGTCTACGACCCCGATTATCGCGGCGTCATCAGCGCCCGCACGCATCAGATGGCAACCGACTACAGCGCATTCGAGGGATGGGAGATCAAGGGACGGCCCAGCGTGGTGACGGTGCGCGGGCGGGTGATGGTGCGGGACGGAACATTCGTGGGCGAACCGGGGTGGGGCCGACTGGTCCGCCGCTGATCGAGCCACGGCGCATCAACGCTCTTCGTCGTCCTCGCTCTCTTCCGCGGACTTGGCGATCGTGCCCGCGATGGCGCGGGTGCGGTCGGCATCCATGCCGCTGGGGGCAAACAGGAACATCCGCGGCTGACCCTGGGGATCCCCCAACGCAGGCGCGAGCCAGAGCACGGCGTCGATGGTCTTGTTCTCGCTGAAGTAATCCGCGAAGCGAGCCGGGGCCTCGCGAGAGTCCACCGGGACCTGAACACTGTCCAAGACAAGGCGAGCCCGAGCCGCGGCGTCCACCTCGCCGCGGCCGGCGTTGGGATCGTCGGACATTTCGCCCACCACCTTCACGCTCGCGCCTTCAAGCGAGCGCGTGAGCTGCCCCATCGCGGTCTGCACCTGCGGGCTCCAGGGGTGCCGCATGTCGTTGATCACGAGGATGCGCAGGTTGTCGGGAGTCTTGCGCAAAGGCTTGATGTCCGCGGCAAAGACCGGCTCGCCGTTGACAAAGAGGCTGGGGGAAAGCGACGCGGCGTTGACCTGCTGCGGCCTGGCTTCTAAGCGGAAGGCATTCACGACAACCAGGCCCACCACAGCGATGAAAATACCGACGCCAGCGACAACACCGGCCATGCCGCGGGATGGGTAGCCGCTGTCGCCGAGGCGGGTTTCGACACGGTTGCGCGCGCGTGCGCGGGCAGCCTCCACACGGGCTCGCGCCGAGGCGATCTGCTCCTTGGCGGGCTTGCGCGGACCGGTGGGAGGAACCCACGGCTTCGCCGGTGCGGCAGGCTCACGCGGCGAACGGCCAAAACCCGTCTGGAGCCCGGCCCACGCGCCTTCGAGTGCCTGACGCGCGGTGCGAACGGACATTTCCGCCAGCTCTTCAGCTCGGGCGACGAGATCGTCGCGCTGAACTCCCTGCGCCGCGCGCGGATCGCTGGGATCGAACTCGGCACGACCCGACCACCAGTTAACAACGCGGAGACGCGGCGCGCGTCGTGGCTCACTGGCGCGGGGGGCATCACCGACCGCCGCCGCGGGGTGGGCGGGGTTGGGAGTGCCTGCGGCCGCTGCTGCCGCGGGCGGGGGCGGCGCCATGACATCCGGCGTCACGGTCGGCGCGGGCTCGCCGGACATGCTGGGCAGATCCACCGGCCGCACGGCGTAGGGATCGGGCGCGCGCACGACGGTCTGCAGGTCGGCGAGCATCAGGTCCGCGGAGGTGTAGCGTTTGTCGTAATCCGTCATCGCGCGGCGGATGATCCACTTCACCGCGTCGGGGCAGCGCTTGGTGACCTGCGAAAGCACGCCGTGGGCCGGGAAGGAGTCCTCAATCACGGAGAAGAGAACAGCGCCCGCGGCGTAGATGTCGAAGCGTGTGCCGTCCACCTGGTGGACCTTCACGCCCTTGAGCGCCTGCCGGACAAGCTCGGGGTCGCGGAAGTACTCCGTGCCGTGGGTGGTGAGGGTCATCGCGGAACGCAGCGACGAAACGAGGCCGAAGTCCACGAGGTGGGCACGGGGGTTGGGACCGCCATCGACGATGATGTTGTCGGGCTTGACGTCCTTATGCCACAGGCCGCCCTTGTGGTACTCGGAGAGCGTGGAGAGCAGGTCGCACACATAACCGATGGCCAGGCGGAGCTGGGGCTCGGCCAGGCCCTCGCTCGGGCTCGCGGCGTGGAGGCGGCGCGTGACGATGCTCAGCGGCTCGCCGGGGACATACCGCATCACGTAGAAGAAGCGGTGCTGCGTCAACTCGTGGTCGAGGATGAGCCCCAGCCGCTTCGCGGCATCGAGAGAACGGCTTTCGCGGACGATCTGGGGCAGGCTGCTGCCGTCGGCAAGGGAGAAGGACTTGATCACGACCTGCGAGACGTCGCGAATGCCCGCGCGCGCAAACGCGGCGAGCTTCACCTCGTCCGGCACAGCGATGTAGAGCTTGGCACCCGACCCCCCGCCCGCGAGCGAGCCGACGATCTTGTAACCCTCGAACTGGCCCGTGCGGGGGCTTGGCGTGTCGCCGCCGGGCGCGGCACGCACCACGTCGGGGATGCGCTTCTCCAGCCCCTCGATCATCCGCTCAAGCCCGAAGAGGCGGGCGGGATTGCCGATGACCAGCCGGTAGAGGCAGGCGGCGATGGTCGCAAGCTCGCTCTGAAAAGCGCGGCCGAAGTGCGAAGCCGCGGACCAGCGGGCGATCAGCACGCTGCCCACGATCATGGGGACGTAGACCAACGCCGTGAGGATCGCCCCGATGAGGCGGAAGGCATCCCCGATCTCGCTGGTGATGAAGCCGAACAGACGGGAGAGAACCCAGCCGATCAGCTTGAAGAAGGGGATGATGAGCAGGACGAAGACAATGGCGCCAACGGCGAGTGCGAAGAGAATGCCGAGGATCGTGAGCAGGCTGGTTCCCATGGGCGACCTCCGGGTGGGCCCGATGCGGGGCCCGGCCCGCCCCCACCGCTACGCCAGACGCTGAGCCTGATCCTGGCGACGCAGCTCAAGCTGCCGGTGGTAAATCTCCGCGATCGCGTCGTCAAAGAGCGCGTCGTCGGCGGGGGCTGCATCCTTTTTGGGAGACAGCTCCAGGCCGTTTCGCGCGGCTTCCTCCAGCTCTTCGCGGGTGAAGCTGTAAATGGCGATGACCTCGCTCAGCCGCTGGCGGAGCAGTTCACGGACTCTGGCGAGCCGGCGGCTCACGGTGGGCTCGCTGATCCCCAACGCCGCGGCGACCTCCTTCCCCGGCTTGTTCTCCAGCACCCGCATGGTGTAGATGGAGAAGTCGGTGAAGTCCGCCTCTTTTTCGACGAGGCGGATCGCGGCCTCCACCTTGGAGCGGAAGACCGCGGCTTCGTACTGCTCGTCCACGGACTGTCCGGCGCAGGCCGCCATCCAGCTCTCGTCCAGTTCGGCGTTCTTGCGGTTGCCGCCGCGTTTCTGGGCCAGGCGACGGTCGAGCTCATCTCCAAGAACGTGCTTGGCGATGGCGAGCAGCCACGTGGAGAACCTCGCGCCGCGGGCGGGGTCGTAGCGGTCGATGGACTCGGAAAGTGCCGCGAGTGTTTCTTGGGACAAGTCGCGGACGGTTTCAGAACCGATGCGTCCCTTGCCCCACTTGGCGAGTTGGGCGCGGACCACAGGCCCGAAAGTCTCCCAAAGCTCATACCACGCAGCCTGGTCGTTGCTGCGGAGGCGGCTGATGAAGCCAGTGGTCATTGGGGTAAGCATCGCCGGGCAAGGGTACCACGGGCCGGACGCCTGGGCGTGGGCTTACCTGGCCTCGATTGTGCACAGGCCGGTGTGGGGCTGGCCAGCCTCCTCGAAGTGGACCAGGGCACGGTAAAGCCCCGCGCGGGGGAGGGTGACCGGGAACTTGGGAACCCCGGTCTGGTCAGTCTCGGGACGGAGCACCGCCCCCTGGGCGAGGTCGTCGGAAAAGACGATCACCCGCATGGCGTTGGCCTTGGCGAGGCTGAGGGGGAAGGGCTTGCCGTCGCGCACCAGGCGGAACTCAAGACGGCCCTCCTTCCCCACGGGCAGACGCGCGGTGACGGGCACTACTTCAAAGCCGTCCCCCACTTCGATCGGGCTGCCGGGAGCCGGGAAAGCCGCGGGGGCAGGGGCATCGCCGGGGAGTTCAAAGGTCGTGATGCCGGTGGGCGACAGCGTCTTCCCCACGGCAACCAGAGCGGCCTTGTACACACCGGGGGCGGGCAGGGCCGCCCGGACCGGGAGCTTGCCTTCGGAGTCCGGCCCCGCTGGGACATGCTGGAGCCAGCGGAGGTCGGCGGAGGTGATGGCCAGCTCATACCCCTCGAGGGGTGCGTCCTTGCGAGCCGCGACGAAGGTAAGGGTGAGCGTCTCGCCCGGCTTGATGCTCTGCGGGTTGGGGCTCGACAAGGTCAGCGCGGGCGCAGGGGCCGGAGCCGTCACGGGCACGGGCTTGAGCCGCATGCGGCACACGGGGCAGCGGACGCTGGGATCGTCGTAGGTCTTATCGCCCTCGCACTTCATCGGACAGAAGTAACGCGTGGGCGAGGCGGGAACCTTGGGCTTCTCGCCCTCGGGCACGTGCGGCTGAAGCGAGGCAAAGCTGACGAAAAACGCGGCAAGCAGTGCGGTGAGCATGCCGCAAGGGTACGCGTCAGTCTTTGTCCTGCTCGTGGGACTTGAGGGTGAAGACGGCGCGGACGCCTTCGCGGTTACGGATGGCGACCTCGCCCTTTTCCTTGTCGATGCGGACGACCTTGAAGCCGTTGCCGACGCTGTCACCGACGCGCCGCAGCTTGCCGTTGATGACGGCCATCATCTGGCCGTTGCCCGCGGCCATGATCGAAGTCACCTGGATGGCCGGAGGCTCCGCGGAACGCGGAGCGGGCGCCGGGGTGACGGGCTTAGGTGCCTGCTGCTTCACAACCGGCTTGGGCGGAGTCGGAGGCGCGCGGTTGATCATCGGAGAGGGGCCGAACCCCCGGCTGGCCTCCGCGTTGAACTGGCTGAGAAGCGCCAGCGAGGTTGCGGGAATGGGCTTCGGAGGAACGGGGCGGAATGAGGCCGCCTCCTGCGGCGCGGCCTGCGCCGAGGCGGGCGTGCTGGAGATCGACCGCAGGCCCGCGACTGCCAAGAAGGGCATTGCCGCCAACGCCGCGGCAACAATGGGCCAGGGGACGCGTGTGGAGCCGAAGGTGAGCTTTTCAAAGTTCATCGCGCGGGCTCCTGGCTGCCATCGGCGGTGCGCTCAGGTGCATCGTCGGCAATGCCGGAAATGGCGATCTTGAGGTGCGTGGTCTCAACGATGGCGGTAAGCGTGGGTTCGACGCCCGGCGTCGTCGGCGCGGTCTGGGGTGAGATGTGGAACGAGACGACCTTGGAGATGCCCAGGTCTCGCTCGCAGGCGTCGATGAAGCTGCAGATGTTCTCGTACCCGCCCGAAACCTCGATGTTGTAGCCGAAGGATTCGGCCCCCTTGAAGACGTTCTTATCGAAAGCCGCAGCACGGGAGCGCGTGCCCGCGGGCTCGACGCGAGCCAGCTTGACGTTGCTCGCCTTCGCAAGCTCATGGACGGCGTCGTAGAGGCGCGTCGGGTTCGCCGTGACCGCGGCGGCACGGTTGGCGCGGCGGGCGCGGACGACCAGATCGTCAATCACCGAATCGATGGGGGGCTCGTCAGCGACGAGCTGATCAAAGGCCGCGAGCTGAGCCGTGAGCGCCTCGAGCTGAGCGTGGCTGTCGTGAAGCTTCTGCTCCAGGGGACGCAGGCCCAGGTACCAGCCCGCCGAGGCGGCGACGCTGAGGCCGAGCGCGAAAAGAAGCTGGCGTTTTCCGGGCGGCGCGGCGTCGATGGCCTGGCCGCTGTCGGGCTTGAGGGGGTTCATGGCTGCGGCTCCTCCGCGCCGGCGAAGGCGTTGTTGTGTGCGTCCAGCATGGCGTGAAGGCCAGCGTCTGCATCAATGGAGCGAAGGTGGACGTTGATGATGAAACTCTTGGCCTCGACGCCGGAAACCTCGGTGGTGTGGGACGAGACGATCCGGACATTTGCAATCACCGGGTTTCGGGAGATGCGGGTGACGAAGTCGGTGAGCGAGTCGATGTTGTTGCGGCCGTGGTAGGCGGTGCCGCTGAGCGTGAGCGCCGGAGACTTATCGGGGCCGTACGCCCCGGTGATGTGATTGATCTCGATGAACTCGCCGCAATCACGCGAAATGAGAGCAAGAGCGGCGAACCAGCGCGGGCGCTCGCCCAGCGTGTCGCGGATCGCCTGAGTCGCCCCCTCGATGTCGGTGGAGAGCTTCTGAGCACGCCTGACGTGGTACTCGTGCTCTTCCATCGCGTCGATACGCGGCTGAAGGCTGCTGATTTCGCGCTGCAGAGCGACGTTGCGCGCATAGGCCCAGCCGCCCGCCGCGAGCATGACCATCGCGAGCACCGTTCCGCTCAGCCGCAGCACGCCGTTGAGGCGACGGTTCATCCGTCGGTCGGCCTCGGAGGGCGGGAGCAGGCCGGAGAAGGGCAAACCCGTCACACAGCCGAGTTCGCCCGCATCCACCGGCGAGACCGGGCAGGAAGACTCGGGCTTGTAAACCTCGATCCCCGTGTCGAAGTTGCTCTCCATCGCCGCGGCGAGATTGGGAATCTCGGCCACGGGCCCGGCGAGCAGCACACGGACCTTCGGTTGTTCAGCCTCGGGGATCGTGAATCGCAGTGTCTGACGCGTCTCAACGAGGTAGCGCTGGAGCACCGGCTGCATGAGGGGCAGCACGCCGTCAAGGCTGACGCCGGTCGGACCGGGCTCGGAGCCCTGGTTCCGCTGCGGGATGCCCGCGGCGAAGAGCGTCTGATAGGCGAGCGAGTTGTCCACACCGCGACAGTCACCGACGCGCCCGCCGCGGGCGATGGCCTCGGCGAGCTTCCAGTATCCAAAGTCGAGTGAGCGGGCGAAGATGAGGCTGCCGGCGCTCCAGCCCACGAAGACCGTGACGTGATCCTCGATCCACAACAGCGAGTGCGTGCCCGAAGCGGGCAGCTCTTGCGCAGCGGCCACGGCCCGCGAGAGCACCGCGGCCTTCGCAGGAATAAGTGATTCCAGCGTGAGGCCCGCCCGCATCACCCACGCCGCGAGCGTCTCGGTCGCGTGAGGGCTGTCGGCCACGCCCAGGACGTGGGTCTTGGGCGATGGAACGGTGCGGGCATCGGCGTACAGGGGCGTGAGAGAAATGGGCCAACCGCTGCCGCGGTCGGGAAGAGCCTCGACCAGGGAGAAGTTGGCGGCCTGGAGCGCGGCGCTGCCGCGAACGGGAACGCTGAAGACCTCCGCGGTCGCGGTCTGGCTGAAGTAGACGACGCGGGCACGGGCCTTCCGGCCGACACGCGCGGTCTTGAGGGCCTCGGCGAGCTTCTCATCGAGGGGCGTGAGGCCGTGCGTCCAGGACTGTTCCCACTCTCCCGCCTCCAGCGGGGTGCACGTGACGCCGACAAGCCGCCCGCCCTTGAATGAGGCAACGCGGAGGCACGTAGGCGAAAGGCCAATAACGATCTGGTCGCGTCCGATCACACGAGCCCTTCTGAGAAAGTGCGCGCGGGTCACAGTGGGGGTATCGGCGGGGCGGAAGTACGACTTTGGCCTGAGGAGCTAGAAGGGGGTAACGGAGACCCGCAGGCGGCGGGTTGTATTGCCGTCGCTCGCGTGGATGACGGCGTCGCCGGTCTCTCCGGGAATGGGTATGGAGACGTAGGTCGCCGTGGCCGGGCCGAGAGAAAGCGTGGAGTTCGCCGCGGGAAGTGCGATGCCCTCGTTCGTGCACTTGATGACGACGCGGGCGGCGCTCTCGGCGGCGTAGAACGCCCGCGCGGTCTCGATCCGCAGCGCGCTGACGTGCACCTCAGAGCCGGACGCGGACACGCTGCCCATGACGGCCAGATTGATGGCCGCGAGCATCAGAACGACCGCGGCAATGCCGCAGCCGCGCCGGACTTGAGGCGTGCGATGGTTCATGGATCGACGACCCTCACTCGTGCAAAGGCGGCGGAGCGCAGCTCAAAGCCGTTGCACACGATGGTGATGTTGAACCGCTGGGTGTCCTGCGGCGATGCTTCCGTGCTGGTGACGCCGTCGCTGGCGAGATACTCGATGGTGAAGTCGCTGACCTGATCGCAGAGCGGAGAAAGCGTGCCGTCCGTGGCACGCTCGTAAAGCGTCGAGCCGGAGAGTTCCATCCCCGTGCCGTCGGCGTAGCGGAAGCGTGAAGGCTCCGCGATGGCAAGGTCGATGGTGCCGCGGACGCCCCCCACCGGCGCGTCGCGGAGCATGCGGCAGGCACGCTCCATGGCGTAGGCGGTCTTTTCGGCGGTGCGCCGGATGTTGGCCGCGCTTGCGAAGTTGTCGCTGGCCGTAAAGACCAGCGGCACAACCGACGCGGCGATGATGGCGAGTATGACAACGGCCATCGTCACTTCGATGAGCGTGAAGGCGCGGGATGTGCGGCGCAGGCGGCTCATAACGAGGTGACCATCGACTGCATAACGGCGGTGCGAGGCGTGCCATCCGCCCCCGTGAAGGAAACCGTGACGGTGACGACGCGGAAGAGGTCCTGGGTGGCGTCGCCGGTAGCAACGCCGCTCTTGCTGACCAGGCCGCCGATGCCGACGGCGTAGATCATGCCCATCGAGGAGTAGGTGGACGTCATGGGCGCCAGGCGTGCGGTGAGGCCGGACGTCGGATGATTGAGATACGTAGCCGAGTCGGCGAGAGCATCGAACCCCAGCCCAGGCTCGCGGCTGGCGACGTCCGCCAGCACGTGCTCCATCACGAGCGACGCCAGGGCGGAAGCACGGGTCTGGTTAACCCCTTCCGCGCGGCGCTGGTTCGCCTCCTCAAGCCAGATGAGCGTTGTTGGCAGAGAGATGCCAAGGGCCAGAACGACGATCACGGCCTCAATGAGCGTGAACCCGCGGCGGCGTCTGGTCATCGCTCCACCATCCCCGTCATGCGACGAATCGTGACGGTGTTGTCACCCGCCAGCGTAATCACAGCGTCAGAGGTCCAGGGCCCAGTAAGCGTGCCCGTGCTCGTGCGCAGCTCCGGGCTGCCGTCGTAGCCAAACCAGATCGTGACGGCGCCGACAGCACCGTCCCCCCCCACGGCCGACGTGATGTCCGATCCGGGATACGTCGCGACAAGGCTCAGCCCAGGATCAGGCTGACCGTCGGGCATGGTGAGGATGGTCGGAGCCGCCCCCGCGGCAGGAATGGTGTACAGCTGCACGATGTCCGTACTCGGATCGATGTGCAGGCCGATCGGCCGGCCTTCGGAGACGGCCAGAGAGCGAGCCATGACGAGACGGCGCTCGACTTCTTCCGCCGCGGCGGCCTGACGCATCGCCGCGAGAGAGTTGAAAGCCGGAACCACGGTGACGGCGACAATGCCGATCACGATGATGACCACGCTGACTTCCAGCAGCGTGAACGCGCGGCGGAGATGGGAATTGCTTTTCTGCAAGGGTCAGAGCTGGTTCGCGGTCTTGAACCCACCGGAGCCGTTGGGAATCGTGGTCACGTCGGAGCTGTTGGCGTAGAAGATCGCCGTCGGCGGGTCCGCGTCGTTATCCACGTAGTAGTTCCATCCCGCGGTGCCGACCACCGCACGCGCGGCGGCTTGAGCCTGCGTGACGGCCTGGACAGTCGCGAGGTTGTTGTACGGGTTCTTGGGGATCGGGGTCTGCAGCACCCTGCCCACGGTGGTCAGTTCGCTGATCGTGGGGAAGGGAGGGACTCCAGAAAGAATGGCCTTACTGCGGAAGCCCGCGATGCCGGAACGGACGCCCGCGAGCGCCCCTTCCACGGCCCCTGCTTTGGCGTCCTGGGTCACACCCCCGAACTGCGGGATGAGGATGGCGGCCATGATGCCGACCATCACAACGACGATCAGAACCTCCACGATGCTGAACGCCCGAAGCCCGCGGCTCTTTGCGAGGTGCATACGGAGGAGATCGGGCCGACCTGATGACGGATGCACGGGGCCCACCAGGCATAGCCCCGCGCAAGGTGGGCCTGCGCGGGCGGTATCACTTATTCAGCCGCACCATGCCCCACATCGGCAGGAACACCGACAGAGCCACGAGCAGCACGATCGCGGCCATCGCAACGGTCATGATGGGCTCGATGACGGTGCTGACGTTCTTCGTGAGGTGCGACGCCTCGCGGTCGTAGTAGCGGGAGACGACGTCGCAGGAGCGGGCCAGGTCCGAAGCGTCCTTGCCCGCGCCGATCATGCGCCGCGCAAAGCTGGGCAGATAGCGCGTGAGCTTGAGCACCTCGGCTACGGCGTCGCCGCGGCGAAGCTGATCGATCATCGACTGACACTCAAGCACGAACAGCGGCCTGCCGGTGGCGCGAGCGCCCATCTGCAAAGCCTCGATGACGTCCAGCCCCGACTGCAGGCCTATGCCCAGCACGCGCGCGAAGCGGCCGGCGGTGACGGCGAGGATGATCTTGCGGACGTAGGGAATGTGCAGCAGCAGAGCTTCGAGCTGCAGGCGACCGCCGGGGTTCTTCCACATCGCGGTCAATGCCGCGAAGCCGCCGAAAAGCACTCCGAGGTAGAGATACCAGTAGGTCCGCACCGATTCCCCCACCGCCTGCACGGCGCGCGTGGTGATGGGGAGCGCCGCCCCCTGGGATTCGAAGATCGCGCTGAACTTGGGAACCACGAAGACGACGATGACGGTGAGGGCGATAAAGACCACCGAGAGCACGATGATCGGGTAGGCCATCGCCCGCTTGAGCTGCTGGCGGGTCTCGAGTTGCTTCTCGAGCAAGTCGGCGAGGTGGTTCATGACCTCGACGAGATTGCCCGACTTCTCCGCAGCGCGGACGGTCTCGATAAAGACGTCGCCGAAGACGCGCCGGTACTTTTCCAGCGCCTGGGTCATGGGAAGACCCGACTCGATCATCGCGGCCATGTCGAGCAGCATGGCCTTCAGCTCTTCCTTGCAGTCGCCGTCGGCGATGGAGACAAGGCCGCGGTCGATGGGAACGCGGGCTTCGACGAGCGCGGCAAGCTCGCGCGTGAGCCCCACGATGTCCGCGGGCTTGATGCGCTGCCAGCTGAACATCGCGCCGCTCTTCTCCACGGCACGGGCGAGCTTGAGCGGCGTCAGCCCCATGGCCACGATGCGGCGCGAAGCGTCCTGCTCGTCGATGGCCTTGACGTAGCCGCGAGTCTTCTTGCCGGCGGGATCGACGGCCTTGTACTGGTAGGAGATCATGCGGCGACCTTCACTTCCTCGGCGTCGTAACCGATGGCGTGGAGCTTGGCGACCTCGGAGAGGGTGGTCATGCCGCGGGCGGCCTTCTCCATCCCGTCGTCCCAGAGCAGGGTCATGCCCTCATCGATGGCCGCGGCCTGGATTTCCATGATCGGGGCGTCGCGCTCGATGAGCTTCATGATGCGAGGCGTCATGCGGAACATCTCGAACGCGCCCATGCGGCCCTTGTAGCCACTGTTGCGGCAGCGTCCGCAGCCGACGGCGCGGAGGAAGCGCCCGCCCCGGTGGCGTGCCGGCACCATCGACAGGAGATGCTGGTCATTCTCCGGCGCACAGCACTGGTCACACAGGCGCCGGACCAGCCGCTGCGCGATGGCGCAGAGCAGCGCGGCGTTGACGGCGAACATCGGCACGCCGAAGTCCTTGAGGCGGGCCAGCGAGCCCACGGCGTCGTTGGTGTGAAGCGTGGAGAAGACCAGATGGCCGGTCAGCGCCGCCTGCACCGCGATCTTGGCCGTTTCCTGGTCGCGGATCTCGCCGACGAGAATCACGTCCGGGTCCTGGCGCAGCACGCTGCGGAGCGCCGCGGCGAAGGTCAGCCCCACCTCGGCGTTGGCCTGCACCTGCCGGATCATCGGCAGACGGACCTCGACCGGGTCCTCGATGGTGATGATGTTGCGCGACGGGCTGTTGAGGTGGTTGAGGGCGGTGTAGAGGGTGGTCGTCTTGCCCGAACCCGTCGGCCCGGTGACGAGGATCATGCCGTGGGGACGCGCGATGGCCTCCTCGTACCACTGGGTCATGTGCGGCGGCATTCCCAGGCTGGAGACAGGGCCGATCTTGGAGGCGGAGCGCAGCAGGCGCATGACCACGTTCTCGCCGTGGATCGTGGGAATGAGGCTGAGGCGGATGTCGATGTGCTCGCCGCTGCGGTGAACGAAGCGGAACTTGCCGTCCTGCGGGCGGCGGGTCTGCGTCAGGTCGAGCTTGGCGAGCACCTTGAGCCGTTGCACGATGTTGTTGTGCGACGACTTGGGCGGGCCCTGCTGCGACTGAAGCACGCCGTCCACGCGATAGCGCAGATACAGCTCGTTCTCGTCGGGGTTGATGTGGATATCGCTCGCTCCGGCGTCCACCGCGCCCGCGATGATCTGGTTCACCGCGGCGACGATGGGCTCCTCGCCGGTGGTCAGGGCCTCTTCACTCGTGCTCTGGGTGGAGACAAAGACACCCTCGGCCTGGGCGAGGCTGTAGGCGCGGGCGATGAGCGCCCGGAGCTGCTCGGCGTCTGCGATGACCGGGTCAACGTCGCACTTGATGATCTGACGGATCTGGTCGATCGCCTGCAGGTTGAGCGGGTCGAGCATCGCGACCGTCGCTGTGCCCTCGATGATGAAGAGAGGGAAGGCCGTGAACCGCTCCGCGACCGCCCGCGGCAGGTAGCGCATGTTCTGGATGCTGATCTCGAACTGCGCCAGGTCAACGAATGGATACTCGCAGATGCGGGCCTTGCTGATGGCCAGCCTGCGCGAGGAAATGACGCCCAGCGAGACGAGCGCGTCGAGCAGCGATTCACCCGTCTTCGCCGCGTGCTCGGTGGCGCGGCGGACGTCGGCCTCGGCGATGAGGCCGTCGGCGACGAGCGTGCGGACGATGAAGTGCTTGGAGTCCATGGTGGATCAGGCCGCGTAGGTCGCGGAAAGGGTGTCGTCGGCGAGCATCGCGAGCAGCGCGTTGATCTGCTTGACGGCTTCAGCGCCGGGGTCGGCGAAGGAGGTGCCGATGAGGTACCCCGGACGGCGGTCGGTCATGAAGACCCGCTGCACCCGCACGGGCACCTCCAGCAGCAGGGTGGGGTTCTCTCCGTGGGAGTACGCGCGGACGGTGAGCAGGGTCTTCCTGGGGATGAAGACGGGGGAGATCATGCCCAGGCCGTTGGAGCTGACGTCCACGATGTCGAGGTCAACCCACCCGTCCCGGTGGCCCGCCCCCGCGCCGAAGCGGATGGCCTGGGCGTGCTCATCGGCGACGGCCACGCACCCGCGGATGGACACGTCGTAACGAACCGACTGCCGCACCATGTTCTGCTGGTCGTTCATCAGGGCCTCGTCTGGGGTCGCTTCGGTGTGAGACGTCCCAGACTTCGACCGTGTGGGCGGAGCGGTTAAAGGCAGTCCGGAATGAAGGGGGTGTGGGGGGTGGAAGTGTGCCGGTGAAGGGGTCTTATAACGGCCTCAGGTCGGTTCGAAGGGGAGGGGGTCGCCAGCCCGGTGCGGGAGTTGTGCGGCCCTTTCTTGTCCCGGCCAATGGGGTTTCTATACTTCCATGTTCCCCGCCAGGATCGGGCGGGTGAACGGCGGAGTCGCCCGGTGTGTCAGGGGCGGCCGTCTCGTCCAAGAAACCCCGGGGCGAAGAGCCCCACCAAGCGCCCTTGTGCGGGTCACGGGAGCGGCGGGTTGCGTTGCCCGTCGCGATCGCGGTCCTGAGCCGCCGGTGCCGCTGCAAAGGACCTCCCATGGCAAACACCCTCGTCCAGGACCTCATCGAATCGGGCATCCACTTCGGCCAGCGGGCCAGCGGGTGGAACCCGAAGATGGCTCCGTACATCTACGGCAAGCGGAACGGCATCCACATCATCGACATCAAGGAGACCATCAAGGGGCTCCTGCTGGCGAAGAAGTTCATCACCAAGGTGGTGGCCGAGGGCAAGGACATCTGCTTCGTCGGCACCAAGCGCCAGGCCAAGAACGTGCTGGAGTCGCGCATCCCTGACGTCAAGATGCACTACGTCACGGAGCGCTGGCTGGGCGGCACGCTCACCAACTTCCGCACCATCCGCCAGCGTCTCAAGCGGCTCGAAGAGCTGGAGACCATCGAGCAGACCGACAACTTCGCGAGCTACTCCAAGAAGATGGAGAGCCAGCTCAAGCGAGAGAAGAAGAAGATCGCCCGCAACCTCGAGGGCATCCGGCACATGGACAAGCTGCCGGGCGCGCTGGTGGTCGTGGACGTCAAGAGCGAGATGACGGCCCTCAAGGAGGCCCGCAAGCTGGGCATCCCCACCATCTGCCTCATCGACACCGACGGTGACCCGGAGCTGGTGGACATCCCGATCCCCGGCAACGACGACAGCATGCGGTCCATCGACGTGGTGATCCGCGAGCTGTGCCTGGCGGTGGCCGAAGGCCGTCAGCAGCGCGAGCTGAACCAGCAGGCGGCCCCCGCCGGTCAGGCGGGCGAGGCCCAGGCCGACCAGCCCCGCCGCAGCCGTCGCGCCCAGTTCCGCTCCGATGACACCGGCGACCGCCCGGAGAACGGCCCCCGTGCCGAGTCGGTGGCGGCGGCGCAGTAAGCGTCAACCTCTAGGATTCCCTGAACGAGCAGCAGGCCCCCCACCGGGATGGGCAGCGGAGACCGTGCCATGGCAGAGATCAACGCCAAAGACGTGATGAACCTTCGGAACAAGACGGGCCTGCCGATGATGGCCTGCAAGGCTGCCCTGGCCGAGGCCAACGGGGACGTGGAGAAGGCCGAAGAGATTCTCCGCAAGCAACTCAAGGGGAAGATGGAAGGCAAGCTGGACCGCGCCGCCGGCGAGGGCCGCATCGCCATCGCCCGCACCAACGAGGCCGCGGCCATCATCGAGATCCGCACCGAGACCGACTTCACGGCCAAGAACGAGAAGTTCATCGACGCCGCCCAGAAGATCGCCGAGCTCTGCATCAACGAGTCCTCCGGCGCGATCACCACCCCGCCTCAGGCGGTCGCGGCGATCATCGACGAGCTGCGCATCTCCACGGGCGAGAACGCCTCCTTCGCCCGCGGCCACAAGCTGACCCAGGACCCCGGCTCCGGCGCCTTCGGCTCCTACATCCACCACGACGGCAAGACCGGCGTGCTCGTGCAGGCCGAGGGCAGCATCTCCGACGAGACCCTTCGTCAGATCTGCATGCACATCGCCGCGGCCTTCCCCCGTCCGCAGGGGATCAGCCCCGACGACATCCCGGCGCACATCGTCGAGAAGGAGCGCCGCTTCCGCATGGAGCAGGCGATGGAGTCCGGCAAGCCGCAGCAGATCGCCGAGAAGATGGTCGAGGGCGGCATGCGGAAGTTCTTCGAGGAGGTTTCACTGCTCGAGCAGCCCTTCGTGATGAACCCCGAGAAGAAGATCAAGGACATCGTCGGCCCCAACGCGCGGATCGTCGCGTTCCTGCGTTGGCAGGTCGGCGAGTAAGCCACTCCAATATCACGGCTTACAACCAGAGGCAAACTCCCAGACGGGCCGGGCTCAATGCCGGCCCGTTTTTGGCTTCATGGGCCACTCAGGGCCGATGCTCCTAGTGCCATGAACCACAGGGAGATCGACATGCAGACGCCTCTGGATCGACGTGATGCGCTGGCGGCCTTCGGCGCCATCGGCGCGGCCACCCTTGCCTCCACGACGTTCGGGCAACCCGCGACGCTCGTCTCTCCGCAGAACGCCCGCCCCTCCGCCGAGCCCCTGCCGGGGTACGACAGCGCCACCGGCGAGTACGTGCTGCCCAAGCTGCCCTACGAGAAGAACGCGCTCGAGCCCCATATCGACGCGCAGACGATGGACCTGCACCATTCCAAGCATCACGCGGCGTACGTCGCGGGGCTGAACAAGGCGCTCAAGGAGCTCCGCGCCGCCCGCGAGAGCGGCGACCTGGCCCTCGTGAAGCACTGGTCACGCGAGGTGAGCTTCCATGGCAGCGGGCACATGAACCACACCCTCTTCTGGCGGATGATGGCCCCGCCGAACAAGGGCGGTGGTGGTCAGGCCCAGGGCACGTTGCTGGAGGCGATCAACCGTGACTTCGGCTCATGGGACAAGTTCCTCAGTCACTTCAAGGCTGCGGCGAACCAAGTGGAGGGCGGGGGCTGGGCGTGGCTGGTCTTCGACCCGATGTCCCGTCGCCTGGCGGTCATCCAGGAAGAAAAGCAGCAGGACATGATGCTGACCGGGGCCCGCCCCATCATCGGGGTGGACGTCTGGGAGCACGCCTATTACCTGAAGTACCAGAACCGCCGGAGCGAGTACGTCGAGGCCTTCCTCCGCGTGGCCAACTGGGCCTACGCCCAAGAACTGTTTGATCAGGCCACTCGGACCTGACAACCTAACCGATTGCACCGCAGCCGTTTAGGACCGCACAGGCAGCCCAGGCAAAAAATCTTCTCCAAACTGCTGGCAGATCCGAAAACCCGTGGCAAGTTTCCGGGGTCTTGTCTCTCTCTCCTCCTAATACTCGGCTGCGGGCGGAAACACGTAGCCGGGTTTTCTGAAGGACAGTCGGCCCCAGGGCGCAAGCCCCTGCCACGGCTGTGCTTCTGACGAAGTCTTGTCTCTCTCCTCCTAATACTCGGCTGCGGGCGGAAACACGTAGCCGGGTTTGAACTGAAGGAACGGATAGGCTCGGACGCGGCACGCCGCGGACCGAGCCTCGTTCGTTTTGGGGTTCCATCACAAGCAAGCAGGGATGAAGAACCTCCGCCGCGGGACGTGGCCGGGTATCTTCAGGCTCCCCTGCGTTCCGGGGGGCATGGAGGCCCGATGTCCGATCCCGCGGCTCTGGAGCCGCTGCTGATCCCCTACCCAAAGTCGCTGGTGCTCACAGGCGGCAGCGCTGGGCTGGGCGCGTTCTTTGAATCCACGCCGCGACGGGAGTGGTCACCGCCGACGGACCAGTGGGCGCTTCCGGACGAATCTCGGGAACTGGCCCGGCCCCTTCCGGTGGGACTGTTCGAAGCCGCGGAGCGGTCCGGGGTGCTGTGGTTTGAGACCCGCCCCGGCGGGGCGGAGTCGTACCGGCTCGAGATCACGGCGGACGAGCGGGGACGGGCGAGGGTGCGGATCGCTGCGGCAGACGCCGTGGGACGCGGCCACGCCCTCAACACGTTCATGCAGCTCCGGCACCAGTACGCGGCGACGCAGCGCGTGCCGACAATGGTGATCGAAGACGCTCCCGCCTTCCCCAAGCGCGGGGTGATGCTGGACGTCTCGCGTGACCGCGTGCCCACGATGCGGGAGCTGGAGCGTCTGCGGTCCGAGCTGCGGTGGCTGAAGATCAACCACGTGCAGCTCTACATGGAGCACACCTTCGCATACGCCGGCCACGAGGAAGTCTGGCAGGGCTGGTCGCCGCTCACGCCCGATGAAGTGCGCCAGCTCGATGCCCTGTACCGGCCGGGCATCGAGCTGGCGGCGAATCAGAACTGCTTCGGGCACCTTGCATCGTGGCTGCGGCACCCGCAGTACGCCCCGCTGGCGGAAACCCACGGCGAATGGATGTTCGACGTGTGGCCGAGGAGCGGGCCATTCTCACTCTGCCCCACCGATCCACGCTCGATCGAGCTGGTGGAAGACCTGCTGGGGCAGCTTCTCCCCTGCTTCTCCTCGCCGCTGGTGAACATTGGGTGCGATGAGACATACGACATCGCCTACGGACGATCGAAGGAAGAGGTGCAGCGGCGCGGCCGCGCGGCTGTCTACCTCGAGTTCGTGCGCACAATCGCGGACATCGTTCGCCGGCACGGTAAAAGGCCGATGTTCTGGGCGGACATCGCGCTCTCTCACCCGGAATGTGTGCGGGATATTCCCGAGGACATGATTGCCCTGGCCTGGGGGTACGAGCCCGATTCCCCCTTTGCGCGGTGGTGTGAACTGCTCACAGGTGCGGGCAGGGAAGTATGGGTCTGCCCCGGCACCAGCTCATGGCGGAGCATCACGGGCAGAACGGAGGAACGCCGCGGCAACATCGACGCCGCGACCGCCGCGGGAGTCGCCGGAGGGGCGACGGGCGTGCTGGTGTGCGACTGGGGCGATTCAGGCCACCACCAGCAGTGGCCCATCGCGCTGCACGGAATCGCCTACGGCGCGGCAAAGGCGTGGAATCCCGACGCTCCCGCGGACCCACGGTCTGTCTCGCTGCACGTCTTCGGAGACCGCACGCTCCGCGTCGGCGACTGGCTCGATGAGTTGGGCAATGCCGACGCCATGCTGCGGCGAACGTGCGGGGAACTGTCGGCCAAGGGGCGCATTCGCCTGCCGAACCAGTCCGCGCTGTTCATCGACATGCACAAGAAGCTGCACGAACAGACGGAGATCGGCGCTGAAGCGGACTGGCGCGAGGTGATGGAGCGTATCGAGGACGCCGCGGCGAAGATGCCGTCGGGCCTGAGCCGTCAGATCGAAGACGAGCTGAAGCACACACTGGCGGTGGCGAAGTTCGCGGCGGCCCGAGCCGCGTGGCGCCGGCAGCCCGGGGGACTGACCGAACCCCAGCGCCGTGACCTGCAGGAGCGGCTTCGGTCGATCATCGAAGAGCATCGGCGGCTGTGGTTGCTGCGCTCGCGCGAGGGCGGACTGGAGCACAGTTGCGGGTATTACAGGGGGATCGAGTTGTGAGCGTGCGGCGTGTCGTCGGGTGCATGACCGGGACCAGCATCGACGGGCTGGACGTATCCCTCGTGGAGATCGAGGGGGAAGGGCTCGCGATGCGTGCGAGGGTGGTTCGCTCGCTCAGCCGCGGGCTGGGAGAGGTCGGGCCTCGCCTGCGGGCGATCGCGGAACAGAAGCCCGTGACGGCGGGCGAAGTCGCGGCTGTGTCCCGTGACTTTGCATTGCTGCACGCCGCGGCGATTCTCGACCTGCTCGCGGGGGAGAAGGCGGACCTGGTGTGCGTCCACGGTCAGACGGTGTTTCACAAGCCGCCGCTGAGCTGGCAGCTCATGCAGCCGGCGCCGATCGCCGCGGCGGTCGGCTGCCCGGTGGTGTACGACCTGCGGCAGGCGGACCTCGCCGCGGGCGGACAAGGGGCCCCCATCACTCCGATCGCGGACTGGGTGCTGTTCCGCAACCTGCCGGGCCCGGTGGCGGTGGTGAACCTGGGTGGGTTCTGCAACCTCACGCTGCTGCCTCAATCGCCCGACGAGGCTTCTTCAGACCCCGCTTCGGAGGTCGCGGGCATTCTGGCCTTGGATGTCTGCGCGTGCAACCAGTTGCTCGACGAGATTGCGCGCAAACTGCTGTACATCCCCTTCGACGAGGGCGGCAACGCGGCATTGTCCGGACACGTCCACGCGGAAGCCCTCACCGACCTGCACGGCATTTTGCGCGCACAGTCGATGTCGAAACGCTCCCTCGGCACGGGCGATGAGCTGGGCGAGTGGATCAGCCGCTACCGTGCGCACGTCTCCGGCCCTGACCTCGCGGCGACGGCGTGCGAGGCTATCGGCCAGACGATCGCCGACGTTCTGGATGGGCGCGTGTCGCTGGTGCTCGCCGCTGGGGGCGGCTTGCGCAATCAGGCGCTGATGAGGGCCATCCACTCCTGCGGGAGCGCCCGCGTGAAGCCGACGGACGAGCAGGGCGTTCCCGCGGCGTACCGCGAAGCGGTCTGCTTCGCCGTGCTCGGGGCGCTGTGCCAGGACAGAGTTCCCATCACAATCCCCGCGGTGACGGGCGTTGCCAAAGCCCCGGTGTCCGGCGCGTGGGTGTATCCGTAAGGGACGAGAGATGAAACAGGAAGCAGGCATGGAGGCATCCAGGCAAGTCCCCAACCGTTCGCACGTGGCAACCGAGAAGCGCAATCCGCGCACAATGCACCTGCACACGCTTTCGGCGCGCGAACTGGTGGAAGTGATCCACCAGGAGGACCGCGAAGTCCTGCACGCCATGAAGCGTGCGCGGAAGGTGATTTCGAGGTTCATCGAAGCCGCGGAGCCGGGGTTCATCGCGGGCGGGCGGCTGGTGTACGTGGGGGCGGGCACGTCGGGGCGGCTGGGAGTGCTGGACGCGTCGGAGGCCCCGCCGACCTTCCAGGTGGAGCCGGGGCGTGTCGTGGGGATCATCGCGGGCGGGGACTCAGCGCTGCGCAAGTCCAGCGAGGGCATGGAAGATGACCCGCGCGGAGCATGGCAGGAACTGGAAAAGCTCGGGCTGACGGAGCGGGATTCGGTGCTCGCCATCGCCGCGGGGGGCACGACGCCGTACGCGCTGGGGGCGCTGGAATACTGCAAGAGCCTGCCGGAGGAGAAGCGTCCGCTGACGGGCCTGCTGGTGTGCACACCGATGGATCACCCCCCCACCGTCGATCACCTGATCGTTCTCAAGACGGGGCCGGAGGTGCTGACGGGCTCGACCCGCATGAAAGCGGGCACGGCGACGAAGATGACGCTGAACATGATCTCGACGTCGCTGATGGTCCGCAGCGGGCGGGTGTATCAGAACCTGATGGTGGATGTGCGCGCCACGAACGACAAGCTGCGCGACCGTGCCGCGCGGATCGTGGCGACGCTGACGGAGCTCCCCCGCGAGGAAAGCTTCGAGCTTCTGGATCGCGCGGGCGGGTCGGTCAAGACGGCGGTGGTGATGCACAAACGCGGCCTCTCCCAGGAGGACGCGGAGCGGCTGCTCGCGGAGCACGGCGGATTTCTGGGCCGTGCGCTGGGAGAGTAGCGGCGGACGCAAATACGCGGACTACTCTCTGCAAGCGATGAACCCGACGCGGCCTTGCCCGTCGCGAGGCGATGTCGGCGTGCCCCCCGAAGCCGGGCAGACAGCCGCGGGCGAAGGTGTTACAGCAAACGGAGGTTGGCCGATACAAGCCGGTACTCGCCCGCCAAGAATGAGCACGGAGGCCCCCATGGCTCGACTGAACGTGGATTCCTGCACCGCGACGCACATGACCGTGGACGGGCGCGAGCTGCTCGCCTTCGGCGGCTGCAACTACCTGGGGCTCGCTCATCACCCGGCCGTGCTGGGGGCATTGCGCGAGGGGCTGATGCGGTACGGGATCAGCACCACCGCATCGCGCGAGACGACAGGCAACACCACCGTTCACGAAGCGCTGGAGCGCGAGCTCGCGGCGTTCATGGGCCAGGAGGCCGCGATCCTCACGGCGGAGGGATACACGGCGAATATCGCCGTGGCGCAGGCCCTCTGCCACCGGCACGGGGTGGCGCTGATCGACGCCCGGGCGCACAAGAGCCTGCGTTCCGCGGCGACCTCGGCGGGGATGCAGGTCTTCGAGTACGAGCACCTGAACCCTGATTCCGCAGCGTGGCTTGTGCGGCAATACGGCGACCAGGGGGTGGTGCTGTTCACGGACGGGGTCTTCGCCGCGGATGGAGCCGTGGCCCCGGTGGCGGACCTGCTCGGCGTGCTGCCCCGTCAGCGGGGCGTGCTCGTGGTGGACGACTGCCACGGCGTCTGCGTGCTGGGTGAACTCGGCCGCGGCACGGTCTCGGAGGCGGGGGTGAACGATCCGCGGCTGTGCATCACCACGACGCTGGCCAAGGGAATGGGCTGCTACGGCGGCGCGGTGATCGGCCGCCGGGCTCTGATCGACCAGGTGCGCGAGCAGGCGGACGTCTACCGGCGCTCGACGCCCGTTCCTACGCCGCTGGCGTGCGCGGTGCGGGCGGCGCTGAGCGTCATTCAGCGAGAGCCTGAACTGGTGACGTTCCTGCGCCGCAACACGGCGATGATGCGGCAGATCCTGACGGATCTGAACGTGCAGCTCAGCGATGTCAACGTGCAGGGCGGCTCACGCCACATGGCGATGAGCGAGGGCGGCGTCGCGACCGTCCCCGCGGCCATGACTGCCGCCGAGAAAGTCCCGATCTTCACCTTCACGCTGGAATCCGCGGCGAAGATGGAGCAGGTCCACAAACGCCTGCTCGAAGCGGGGATTTACGCCCCCTATATCGAGTACCCCGGCGGACCGACGGAGCGCTTCTTCCGCGTCACCGTCACGGCGAAGCACACGCCCGAGCACATCGAGCGATTCGCCACGGAGCTTGCCAGCGCCTTGGAAGCCTGAGCACGGCGACCGAACCCGCTTTTCAGGATTTTGGCAGGGATAGGTGGTTTTCTCGCGCCGAATTCTTGTTGAGACTGAGTTTCAACTGCACTTCCGGCGGGGTATGCTCATGCCCCTACGGAGGACTTTTCATGCGTGCATCGGTACTCGCTCTTGCGGCGGCTGTGTGTTCTTCCACGGCGATGGCTCAGGTGACGGTGCTCCTGGCCGATCGCGGCTCCAACACTCTCTGGCGGCTCACGGACGTGAACCAGAACGGCGTGATCGATCCGGACGAAGTCTTCGTCTGGTATGACGCGACCAACGCCGCGGGGACGGGCGTGCCCGACAACCTCAACGCCCTGTTCGTGGGGCCGGATGGAACGGTGATCGGCGGGGATCAGGTGCTCCGCCTGTTCTACTGGTTCAAGGATCTCAACGGCGACGGCGACGCCCTCGACGAGGGCGAGTCTCGCGTGATCGCGTTCACCCCCAACCCCTCGGGCGCGAGCACGACCTTCCCGACCGGCGGGGCGTTTGGTCCCAACGGCGACATCTTCGTCGTGAACGCCGGGAACGCGAACGGCGTGGACGCGATTTACCGCTGCCGCGACCTGGACGGCGATGGCACGTGGATGCAGGCGGGCGAAATGAGCCAGTGGGTGGGCGACAACCCCATCGCCTTCGGCCCAGGCAACGGCCCCTTCAGCCCCCAGGAGATCGTCGTCCTGCCCAACGGCGTCGGGTTCCTGCGCAACAGCAGCGCCAATCTCCACGGCGTGTACCGCTTCGAGGACATCAACGGCAACGGGCGTGCGGACGACGACGGGGCGGAGTTCTACCGCTGGTACACAGGCACCGCCGCCGGCTTTGCCCTGGAGCCGGACGTGCTGCGGCCCGGCTCGTTCTACTACCACCAGATCGCGTCGGGCAGCGAGGACCAGATTCTCCGGCTCACCGACGAGGACGGGGACGGCAACGCCGACGGACCCGATGAGGCGGTCGTGGTCTTCTCCACGGCCGAAGGCGGCTTTACGTCGGTGGACATCCTCTGCCTGCCCGACGGGGACGTCCTCGTCACGGACAACAGCGGACGGCGGATCATCCGGCTGTCGGACCAGGACAACGATGGCCTGTTTATGAGCCCCGGCGAGCGGACCGACTTCCTGATCGCGGCGGGAACGGGCATCGACGAGGTTCGGCAGGTCGTGCTGCTGCCGTGGACTCCCTCGCCCACCTGCGGCACGGCGGACTTCGACGGCGACGGCGACGTCGGCACGGACGCGGATATCGAGGCCTTCTTCGCGTGCCTGGCGGGGAACTGCTGCCCGACGTGCTTCCCCGGCGGGACTGACTTCGACGGCGACGGGGACACGGGCACGGACGCGGATATCGAGGCCTTCTTCCGCGTGCTCGCCGGCGGAGAGTGCTGAGCCCGCCCCCTTCACAGGGGCGGAGAGACACAAGCTGGGGCAAAAAACAAAAGAGCCTCCGGGAAAAACCCGGAGGCTCTTTTGCCAAGTCGGGGTAGGCGGATTCGAACCGCCGACCTTCTGACCCCCAGTCAGACGCGCTAACCAAGCTGCGCTATACCCCGCGCTGGGTTGAGGCAGGGAGGATAGGCCGCGGCTGGTGGGGTTTCCAAGCCGGGGCTGTCGCTTGCGGGCTCGGGGCGGAGGAGGGCCGTATCCTGCGGGGATATGGAGTCACTGCTGATCGTCGGCGGGCGGGTGATTGATCCGGCATCGGGCTTCGACGGCCCGGCGGATGTAGCTGTGCGGGACGGGCGCGTGGTAGCCATCGGCCCTTCCCTCTCGCGTTCCGGCGTGGACCGGGTGATCGACGCGACCGACCGGCTGGTGACGCCCGGCCTGATCGACCCTCACGTCCACCTCCGCGAGCCGGGAGGCGAGCACAAGGAGACGCTGGCGACGGGGTCGCTGGCGGCGGTGGCGGGCGGGTTTACGACCGTCTGCTGCATGCCGAACACGACCCCGGCGCTGGATTCGCCGGAGCTGCTGGAGTTCGTGCGTGCCCGCGCCGCGGCGACGGCGGCCTGCCGCGTCTTCCCCGTTGCGGCGGCGACCCGCGGGCGCAAGGGCGAAGAACCGGCGGAAATCGGGCTGCTGGCACGGGCAGGGGCGGTCGGGTTCTCGGATGACGGCGACTGCATCCCCACCGCCGGGATGATGCTGCGCGTGCTGCACGCGGTCTCAGTGACCGGCCTGGCATTCATGCAGCACTGTCAGGATCCGACGCTGACCAAGGGCGCGGCGATGCACGCGGGTGATGTGGCGACGCGCCTGGGATTGGGGGGCTGGCCGCGGGTGGCGGAGGAAGTCATCATCGAGCGCGACGTGCGGCTGCTCCGTGGCGTGCCCGGGGCGAGGTACCACGTCCAGCACATCTCCAGCGGCGAGAGCGTGGATCTGGTCCGCAAGGCGCGGGCGGCGGGGCTGGCGGTGACGGCGGAAGCCTCCCCCCACCACCTCCTGCTGACGCACCGGGAATGCGAGGGATACAACACCGCGGCGAAGGTGAATCCGCCCCTGCGCGAGGATCGGGACGTAGAGGCGGTGCGACAGGGCGTGGCCGACGGCACCATCACCGTGCTCGCCACGGATCACGCGCCGCACAGCGCCGACGAAAAGCGGCTGCCCTTTGAAGAAGCCCCCTTCGGGATGGTGGGCCTGGAAACGGCCCTGCCGCTCTACGCGGAAGCTCTGGTTCACACGGGGCTGATTTCCTGGCCGCGGCTGATTGCGCTCATGACCATCGAACCCGCGAAGCTGTGCAACCTTGACCGCGAGGGGCTGGGCATGCTGCGCGTGGGCGGGCCGGCGGACATCACCGTGATCGATCCCGAGGCGGAGTGGACGATCACGCACGAATCGCTGCGGGGCCGCTCGAGCAACTCGCCTTTCCTGGGCCGCAGCGTCCGCGGGCGGGCGGTGGCGACGATCGTGAACGGGCGGGTGGTGATGGAGCTGAACTCCGCGCGTGCCGCGGCGATCGCCTAGCGGCAGGCGCCAAGGCGTCCGAGAACGGAGTTCAGCCCCGACGATCTGCAAAAAATCGCCTTACACAGGCAAGGCCCGGCCTCGCCACGGCGTGGGCGGGTACGGGATGAGTCCGGAATATTGGACCACTTCGGTTTGCGGTTACTACGATCGCGCTCCACCCACAGGAGCAATCAATGGCAATCCGCGTCGGCATCAACGGGTTCGGTCGCATCGGTCGGATGGTGTACCGCATCGGCTTTGAGCAGGGCATCGAGTTCGTTGCCGTGAACGACCTGGTTCCGGCGGACAACCTGGCGTACCTGCTGAAGTACGACACGATGCACCGGCGCTTCCTGGTGGACGGGCGTCCGGCGGAGATCTCCGCGACTGAGAACTCCTTCACCGTGAACGGGCGGACGACCCGCACGATGGCTGAGAAGGACCCCGCGAAGCTGGGCTGGAAGGACCTCGGCGTGGACTACGTCCTCGAGTCCACCGGGCTCTTCACCGACGGGGAGAAGGCCGCCCTGCACCTGACGGCCGGCGCGAAGCGTGTGATCATCTCCGCCCCCACCAAGAGCGATCCTTCGCAGGTGCCCACCTTCTGCCTGGGCGTGAACGCGGATCAGTACGACCCCGCGAAGCACAAGGTCATCTCCAACGCCTCGTGCACGACCAACTGCCTGGCGCCGGTGGCGAAGGTGATCCACGACAACTTCGGGCTGGAAGAGGGCCTGATGTCCACCGTCCACGCCGTGACGGCCACGCAGCCCACGCAGGACGGCCCCTCCAAGAAGGACTGGCGCGGCGGACGCAACGCCTACCAGAACATCATCCCGGCGAGCACCGGCGCGGCGAAGGCCGTCACCCTCTGCATCCCGGAGCTGAAGGGCAAGCTGACGGGCATGTCGTTCCGGGTGCCCACGGCGGACGTCTCCGCGGTGGACCTCACGTTCCGCACTTCGAAGGAGACCTCGCTGGCGGAGATCAACGCCGCGATGAAGGCCGCCGCGGCGGGCCCGATGAAGGGCATCCTCGCCTACACCGAGGAGGAGGTCGTCTCCAGCGACTTCATCGGGGACCGGCACAGCTCGATTTTCGACGCCAAGGCGGGGATCGAGCTGAACAAGCGGTTCTTCAAGGTCGTGTCCTGGTACGACAACGAGGCCGGCTACGCGGCCCGGTGCGTGGACATGATTAAGCTGCTGGCGTCGAAGGACGGGATTCGGTAAGCCCGCCGGGGGAAGCCCCCCCAATACAAACTGCCCACCCCCTACCGTCGTAACAAGTGGTAGGGAAGGGGGTACATCGTCCTTGCTATAGGTCGGAACACGGTTTAGGGTGTATCCGCCGCGAGTACGCGCTGAAACGGGAGATTGGCCATGCACCAGCGTTACCAGACGGTCCTGCTCTTCGGCGCCCCAGGGGCGGGCAAGGGCACGCAGGGCAAGATTCTGGGCTCCATCCCCGGCTTCTATCACCTGTCGTGCGGGGAGGTCTTCCGGACGCTGGACATGTCCAGCGAGCTGGGCAAGACGTTCATGCAGTACTCGTCGAAGGGGCTGCTCGTCCCCGACGACGTGACGATCAAGATGTGGCAGCACAACATGCACGCGCGGACGGTGCTGAGCGCCTTCAAGCCGCGTGCGGATCTGCTGGTGCTCGACGGCATCCCGCGGAACGTGAACCAGGCGAAGCTGCTGGAGAAGCACATCAACGTGCTGTGCATCCTGCACCTGGTCTGCCGCGACAAGGAAGAGATGATCAAGCGGCTGCGTCGGCGGGCGCTCAAGGAGAACCGCGTCGACGACGCCAAGGAAGAGGTGATCCGCAAGCGCTGGGAGGTGTACGAGCGGGAGACGTACCCCGTGCTCGACTACTACCCGCGCTCGATCATCAAGGAAGTGGACGCCACGGGCTCGCCGGGGCGCGTGCTGCAGCACATCCTCGAGTTCGTGGTGCCCGTGCAGGAAAAGCACTTCAACAACCCGATCACGGGCGAGCCGGAGCGGCCGCAGGAACCTCGCCAGTCACCCGACGCCACGACGAGCGAAGCCGTGAAGGTGTAAGGGGCGTCAGCCGACCGACTCGATCCACCCGCCGCCCAGCACGCGGTCGTGGTCCGGGGCCCCGTACAGCACGAGGGCCTGGCCCGCGGCGATCGCCTCCTGAGGCTCATCAAACACGACCTCAAAGCGCCCCTTCCGACCGGAGGGGGTTTCTCGCGCGCCGGGTTCGAGCAGCCGCACCGTGGCGGCAGCCGCGGGGGTGTTGTAGCGGTACTTGGCAAGACAGGCGAAACGCTCCGGCACGTCGGTGAGCCAGTTCGCCTCCCCCACCACGCAGGACTTGCAGAGCAGGTCGGTGCGAGGCCCGATGGTGACGGTGTTGGTGGCCGGGTCCTTGCGCGTGACGTACACGCGCTGACCGAGCGAAATATCCAGGCCACGGCGCTGTCCCACCGTGAAGCGGTGGTGCCCGCCGTGGCGGCCGACCTCTCGCCCCGAGGCGTCCACGATCGGCCCCGGCTGCGCCGTTTCCGGTCGCCTCCGCTCGACCAGCCCGGCGTAGTCGTTGTCGGGGACGAAGCAGATTTCCTGGCTGTCCGGCTTGTCGAACACGGGCAGGCCGAACTCGCGGGCCAGCTCGCGCACGCGGGGCTTCTCAAGCTCGCCGATGGGCAGCATCATCCGCGGGAGTTGCTCCCGCGGCACGCCGAACAGCACGTATGACTGGTCCTTGGCGCGATCCACGCCGCGGAGAAGCGAGGGCTCTCCGCCGGGTCCGGGCTGCACGCGGGCGTAGTGGCCGCTGGCGACGAACTCTGCCCCGATCTGGCGTGCGTAGTCGTGGAGCTTGCCGAACTTCAGCCAGTCGTTGCACCGGACGCAGGGGTTCGGCGTCCGTCCCGCGGCGTACTCGTCCACGAAGTAGTCGATGATGCGCCCGAAGTCCTTCTTGAAGTTGCAGACGTAGAAGGGAATGCCCAGCTCCGCCGCGACCAGCCGGGCGTCTGCTGCGTCGTTGATAGAGCAGCAGCCCTGGTGGCCGATCTTCACGCCGGGACGGCAGGCCTGGTCGCCGGGCAGCAGCTCGTCCAGCGTCTCACCCGGAGACCCCAGGCGCATGAAGCACCCGACCGGGTCGTAACCGGCTCGCTGGAGCAACGCCGCGGCGACGGAGGAATCGACGCCGCCGGACATGGCGACAAGCACCTTGGGGCGGCCTGTGGACACGGACGATTGTAGGAAGAGCGGCCCACCCGCCCCCCGCTGCGGGCTCGGGAAGCCACCGGCCGGCTACTTCTTCTTCCGCTCGTACTTCCAGTTCTGGGACTTGCCCTCGGAAATCCATTCCACCGCGGTGGCGATGCGTCTTTGACGCGTCTCCTCGCGCTTGGCCTCGATGATCCACTCGATGTATTCGCGCTTGTGCGAGGGAGCGAGGTCCTCGAAGTTCGCCGCGGCTTTCTTCGACTTCTTGAGCGCGGCCTTGAAGTCGTCGGGCATCGGCAGCGGCTTCCGTCTGGTCTTGGTCGAGGGCACCTTGACGCCATCGTCGTTGAGCCGCACTGCTTCCTTCAGAAGCTTCAGGAACACCGCATCGGAGGGCAGGTCATCGACGCTCTCGATGCACGCCTTCTTGGGGTCCCGCCCCGGCGCCCCCCACGTCAGCTTCGAGATCCCCTCGTCTTTGGCACGCTCCTTGTCCGCGAAGAGCAGCGCCGCCTTCCAGAAGCCGAAGGCGCAATGCTTCTTGAACGCGGCCATGCCGCACAAGGGCCCCTTGTAATCAAACGCGGGCATGCCCCACTTGATCGTTTCCACCACGTCGGGACAGCCCTTGTGGACAAGAGACCGCAGCTTCTTCAGGATGGGCTGGGCAAACTCGGCGGCTTTCCCGATGTACTCGTCAACGCGGGGGTCTTTGGTGCCCATGGCGGCATGGTACATAGAGCAAGCAGAAATCACATCTGCGCCTTTGATGACTTTTCCGCTCCGATATGCTGATCCCGCGGCAACAGCCTTACCAAATCGGCTGTTGCAAATCGGAGCCGCCCCAGAGCACGCAATGAACGCGCCCGAACATGATCCGGCGGGCTCGGCTTGGCCTTTGGATAACACCGCTCTTCGCGTTGCTTGTGCTCACGGTCGCCTGCCTGCTCGAATGGCTCTTCGACGTTCCCGCCTGGGTCTACTGGATCATCATCCCCTTCACTGTCTTTGCGTGGTTCGGTGATCTGATCACGATTGCTTTCGGCAGGAGTCGGCCCACACAGCACGCAACAAGGCCCGGCCAGTAAAGGCCGGACTGATTCACAGCAAACCAAAAAGAACACCGCCCGGCGTCGAGGCCGGGCGGTGTGAGATCGTTCAAACAGAACGTTTGACTGCTCGATCAGCGACGACGACGGGTCGCCACGAGACCGCCGAGACCCAGGAGGGCCAGGGCGCTGGGAGCAGGAACCACCTGGTACTGACCGATGACCTGAGCGGTCGGCAGGTCCGCCGGGTCATCCGCGGGGAAGTACACATTGCCTGACGTGGCGCCGCTCAGAAGCAGGGCGTAGAGGGCGGGATCAACGGCCCACGTGGCCGAACCGGCGAAGGCCTGGCTGCCGGCCGTGAAGGTGACGGTCGAGCTCGTCGAGAACGACCAGAAGTTCAGCCCGGTGTCAGTCCCGCTCGAGCGGTACAGAGAAGGCGTGCCGTCGGGCGGATTGTTGAACGTGGACAGGTCAGCAGTCCCAACCAGCGTACCGATGATAGTTCCGGTGGGGCCGCCGGTGCTGCCGAGGATGCCGGCGAGATAGACGCCCGTCGTGTTGCTGCCCGACGCCGACACAGCGGAGAGCCCGCCGGGAGCCGCGCTGATCGTGATCTGATCCGGCGTGGACAGGTCCACCAGCAGAACAACGTCTGCCTGGGCGGCGGTCGCGGCAATACCCGCCACTGCAATCATCGCGAGAACTGTCTTCATCTTTACTCTCCAAAGTTCTCTGCCTCGTATTCCGGCTTCGATCACGGGTTGAACGTCAACCGCGGACCTGCGGGTGCCACCTTTCGGGGCAGAGCGAAAGGAGCCACCACAGCACACACTTTGTCGAGGAAGTCCGCCCACGAGCGGATGGCCCCCTCTCTCCAACAGGGATGAGCCTACCTCAACTTGGGGGGGAATTGCAAGCAAAATCCTTGGAACTGCATGGCCTTCGCTGCGATCGGCTGCGGCTTCTCGGGCCGCCGTGTAGATCCTTGTGGCTACATGCCTTACAGGGGCAGTACGGATGCCCCAAGGGACGTTACGATACTGGCGTAGCGGTGTTTACGCACACTCCAAGCATTGCTGCCCCAAGGCAGTAGGGAATCGCACGCCGAAGCGATCGAGTGCGGCCATGAACAGACGGATAGTTCTCGGACGGTCATCCGCGGCCAACTCTATGGTGACGGCGGGTTCGGTGCCGCGTTCGAATGAGTGTCTGGCCAAAACGCGAAAACGCCGCCGAGGTCTCTCGACGGCGTTCCCTGAAAACACAAAGGCCTGTCGCTTTCGCAACCGGCCAGCAATAGCGGGGGCAGGATTTGAACCTGCGACCTCCGGGTTATGAGCCCGACGAGCTACCAGGCTGCTCTACCCCGCAGTCGTGTGGCGACTGTAGGAGCGGTGCGTCTCAGGGTCAATAACGCGACGAGCATCCGGGCACGATCGAGGCTGCACATCCAGCGATGAGAGGCGGTCAAGACACAATCTGTGGTGCGAATCCGGGCCGGACCGGCCACGACCTCACGGGAGTATGCTTGGCCCATGACGAACGGTCCGGGGAAGGTGAATGTGTTGCTCGTAGGCGGGGGCGGGCGGGAGCATGCGCTGGCGGTGAAACTGGCGGGCTCGGCCCGGCTGGGCGACCTGTGGACGACACACCCGGACAACCCCGGCCTGGCGAGCCTCGCCAAGCCGGTCGACGTGCCGGTGAACATCCGCGAGATCTACCGGCTTCAGCAGTTCATCGAGAAGAAGAACATCGGGCTGGTGGTGATCGGCCCGGAGGACCCTCTCGCGGAAGGGTTTGCGGACAAGCTCCGAGCCCCCGGCGTGCATGTCTTCGGGCCGGTGCAGGAAGCCGCGAGGCTGGAGTGGGACAAGGCCTGGGCCAAGCAGGTCATGCGCTCGGCCTCCATTCCCACGGCTGAGTCGCAGACGTTCACCAACCCCGGTCACGCGCGGGCGTGGCTGGAGGCGAGGGTTCGGGACGAACCGCTGCTGGCCCAGCTCTTGGGCCCGCCCAAGGACTTCGGCAACTCCGAAGAAAAGCGGGCTTACATCGTGAAGCGGGTCGCGGAGGTCGTCACGCGCATCCCGAACACGGGCGGCGCGAAGGGCCTGGGCGAAGGGATTGAGGCGGTGCGGGCCCGCGCGGTGGTGTCGGCGGTCCTTGCCGCGGCGGACACGTTCCGCGATCCCTCCGACCGCGTGCGGTACATCGAGCAGCTCCGCACCTCGGACCCGATCGTGAAGAAGGCATACGAGACGGAGCTGGATGGGCTGCCGGTCATCAAGGCCGCGGGGCTTGCGAAGGGCAAGGGTGTGGTCCTGCCCCGGACGCTCGGCGAGGCGCTGGAAACGATCGAGCGGATCATGGTGAAGCGAGAGTTCGGCGACGCCGGGCAGCGGGTGGTCGTCGAAGAACGGCTGGAAGGGCGCGAAGCGTCGGTGCTGGCCATCGTGGACGGGTGCAGCATCCTCGTGCTTCCGGCATGCCAGGATCACAAGCGTCTGGGTGACGGCGACACGGGCCCCAACACGGGCGGCATGGGCGCGTACTGCCCCACCGACTCGATCGACGCGGCGATGATGGCGAAGATCGAGCGCGAGATTCTGGTGCCCACGGTTGATGCGCTCCGCCGCGAGGGCATCGAGTACACGGGCGTGTTGTACGCGGGGCTCATGCTGACGCCGGCGGGACCGAAGGTGCTGGAGTTCAACTGCCGATTCGGCGATCCCGAGTGCCAGCCGCTGATGACGCGCCTCAAAAGCGATCTGCTGGAGCTGATGCTCGCCACGTGCGAGGGACGGCTGGAAAGTGTGGATGTCGAGTGGGACCCGGGCGCGGCGTGCTGCGTAGTGCTGGCGAGCGCGGGGTATCCCGACAAGCCGCGAACGGGCATCCCGATCGAGGGGGTCGAGAAGGCGGACGCGATGCCGGGGGTGCACGTATATCACGCGGGCACGCGGCGAGGCCCAGACGGCACGCTTCAGACCGCGGGCGGCCGCGTGCTGGGCGTCACGGGCGTTGGCAAGGATCTGGCTGAGGCGCGGGAGCGCGCATACGCCGGGTGCGCGGCGATCCGTTTCGCAGGGATGCAGATGCGGTCGGACATCGGCGCGCCGCAAACTTGAGCGTTCGGGCCGACTTGCCTCATACAACCGCGGGTCGTTGCCTCGTTACCCGCCTGTAGAAACCGCGTATTGACAGCGGCCCGCACACCTACTGCACCAGCCCCTTGGTCAGGCGCATGAACGCCGTTTCGAGATTCACCGGCTCTTCGGTGAACTTCGTGAGGCGGAAGCCGCTGTTGATGAGGATGTTGGGCAGGTCAGAGACGGACTGGCCCGCGGTGTCGTCGTAGTTGACGTGCAGGATCTTTCCCATCCGTCCGTTGCCCGAATCGTCGTTGACGATGGAGACCTTCTTGACGCCGGGGATGCGTGCGAGCAGGTTGCCCGCCTCCTCAAAGCGGTCCGTGACGCCCACGTGCAGAACGTGTCCCACCTTCGCCCGGCGCAGGATCTCGTCCACCGTTCCGTTGAAGAGGAGCTGGCCGCGTTCGATGATGCCCACGACATTGCAGAGCTCGGCGAGCTCGGGCAGGATGTGGCTGGAGATCAGGATTGTCTTGCCCATGCGGCGGAGCTCCTTGAGAAGCTCGCGCATCTCGATGCGGGCGCGGGGGTCCAGGCCGCTGGCGGGCTCGTCCATGAGCAGGACCTTGGGGTCGTGCAGGAGCACACGGGCCACGGCAAGGCGCTGCTGCATGCCGCGTGAAAGCGAGTTGACCTCGGCGGTCGCCTTGTAGCCAAGATCGGTCAGCTCGAGAACATCACGGACGACCTTCTTGCGCTGCTGGCCGTGGATGTTGTACGCCGCGGCGAAGAACTCGAGGTACTCCGTAACGACCATGTCCTCGTACGCGCCCATGAAGTCGGGCACGTAGCCGATCAGGGGGCGTATCTGCCGGTTCTGATAGCCGATGGTCAGCCCCGCGATGTTGGCCTGACCGCTGGAGGGCTTGAGGAGCGTGGCAAGGATCTTGATCGTGGTGGTCTTGCCTGCGCCGTTGGGGCCGATGAAGCCGAAGCAGTCGCCCTCGTTGATGGTGAGGTTGAGGTTGTTGAGCGCGACCAGCTCGCCGTAGCGCTTGGTGAGGTTGATGGTCTCGATCATGGGCATGGCGCTGCGGTCCTGTCTCAGAGCGGAAGCTCGATGTCCACCGTTCCGTCGAGGGCGTCGGCGGGAATGCTGTCCGTTGTGCTGTCCGGGAACTCGGGGGGATTGTCCGGAAGCGGATAGATCCAGCGAACAAACGTGCGGCCGTTGTTGGTCACCGGCTCGCCGTCAACGTGGATGGGCACAGGGGTGTTGGTAACGTTGGCGTCGGCCGTCGTGAGATGCCCCATCACGATGATGCAGGGCTGGGTGAACCAGTAGGAAAGATCCCAGCCGTGGGTGGCGTTGCGCTGCGCGTAGGGACGCGATGAGTCTTCATCGGGCGGGGGAAGCTGCGAGAAGAAGGCCAGCGCGTTGAGCCGGCGCGTCATGTCGGTGCGGTCGCCCAAATCAAGGTTGGGGCGGAAGTGGGTGTTGAGATAGCCCGTAAGAGCCGTCTCGATGGCACGGTCTCGCGGACGGGTGGTAATCGCCAGATCGAGCGGCTCGTTCGGCCCCCAGGGCTTGTTGATGTTGAAGACTTCGCCCACGCAGATCGGCAGATAGCTGGGGCTGCGCAGGATGGGCCGCTGACTTCGGATGACGACCACAATGCCATCGTTCAGAGTGCCGGGCATGTTGTGGACGAGCGTGCCCCGGACCAGGCCGGAGCGCTGCTCAGGCGGAACATTGGCCTGGTTGACGACCTCCAGCTTGCCTGTGCCGCCCTCCTCCGGTCGCGCCGGCCGGGGCATCTCCCACGCGGGCCCGCCCGCCCAGTTCACCTCCACCTGCTTGACGGTCGAGCGGACGGGAACGCGCATGCCGGATGGGTCGCGCGTGTCCACGATGTAGCCGCGTTGATCGGGGAAGCCGCCCCAGGAGACATCGGTTTCCGGAGGATCCCAGGAAGCGATCGTGGCCCCCACTCCCGCGGCTCCATCGTCCTGCGGCGCAACGCTGATGCGCGCCGTGCCGTACCACGGAATCCAGATGCTCGACCACATCCGCGCCCGCTGCAGAGGCTGGCCGTAGACGTGATCGAGGATGGTGAAGTGGCGGGCCTGGATCTCCGACTGCCGGAGCAGGTTCGCCCCGGACCAAGCGATGCCGGTGAACACCGCGATGGCCGCGACGAACGCGAGCCAGGAGTGATGCGTGAGGTTGTATCGCTTGAGGATGAGGAACCCCACCGGCCCCGCGCAGAGCCAGTAGAGCACGAAGATCACGAACCCCAGCAGCACCCCCGCCGCTGCGTCGTTGTTCTTGGCAATTTCGTCGTCGATATCCTGATCCAGCCGCCAGGTCTTGCGGCCGAAGATGCCCATGTTCTGCTGACGCGGGGTGAAGTCGCCGCGCTTGCCCAGCACGCGGTGCCAGAACATGTCCGCGTCGATGAGATCGAACTGCGACAGCGCCGTCTGGTTGAGGTCGAGGCCGATCAGCGTCACCGCGCCCGCGCCGACGAGCCTGCGGACCACAACGCAGTCACCGTCGGGCCCGTTCAGGATGCGGATCGCCTCGTTCGGAGCCGCTTCCGGGCTGGGCCTGAAGGTGTGCACGATGGAGGTCTTGGGAAACTGCGGCTGGGTCGGCAGCTTGGGGTCGGGCTGGCGCGTCAGGAGCGGGCGGTAGCGGTCGAAGTCATGGACTTCCTTCCGCGAGACCGTCACCGCGGGCATGATGTCGAACAGGTCGTTGGAGCGCTGGTCCGTCCAGGTCTGGCCGATGCTCGGCAGGATGATGATGAGGTGGCCGCCGTGCAGCACATACTCGCGCAGAGCGCGGCTGCGCGTGTCGCGCAGCTCGGCGGGGCTGCCCTGCGCCCAGACAATCGCGTCAAAAGGGAGCAGGCCCATCCAGCGATCGGGCATCGCCGCGGGAGTGATGCCCATGACCACGTCGATGATCTCGTGCGAGTGCATGCTGGAACGGCCGTTGGGGGTCGCCGCGGAATAAGCCCGCAGGCCCATCGGGCGCGTGCCGATCACGCCGATGATGCCGGAGGATGGATCGCGCACCGAGCCCGATGGTCCGGACGCGACGCTGAGCGAGGCATAGCCCAGCAGCCGTCCGGCGCGAAAGCCCGTCGGGGCGTCTTCCGGCCGCTCGCCGGTCACTTCCACCGCCTCGTAGACATACGCGGTGAGCCCCGAGGCGGGGTTGTAGTTGAAAGGCAGGCGCGCATACATCCACACGCTCTGCCACTGGCCGGGGTTGGAGGCCGTCTCGCGCTGATAGAGCGGCGTATCGCCGTCAAAGTCCAGACCGTTGACGCGGACGATCAGCTCGCGGCTGCGCGAGCCCGTGTCCTGAATCCGAAGGCGGATGCCGCACCAGTCCCCGCAACGGGCGACGTTGCCCACCCCGAAGCTCTCCAGCTCGATCTTGACTTCACCCGTTGAGAGCGGAGCGCCGGGCCCCTGCGCCGCGGCGGGCGCGCCGAGCATCCCGAGCACGGCGCAGAGCACGAGCCGAAAAAAGCGGACATAACGGCTGGCGCGGGTCTGCCCCCCATTATCAGACGGAGTGGTCACGCGGGGATTCTACAGCCGCTCAAGCGGTTGGTTTCAGGGGTCGATGCCGAGGTATGAGTCAGGTCTGGCTGGTGCTGGCGGTTATTGCTGGCGTGGCGGTTCTGGCGCTTCTCCACTTCATGGCTGCCGGGCTGAAGGACGTCACCTATATCCACGACATGCGGGTGAAGGTGGCGACGCTGCGCAAGGAGCGGCTCGACAGGCTCAACGCCCTGGCCTCCAAGGAAATCGTGGAAGTCGGGGAGGTTGAAGAGGAAGAGCACAAAGCCGCGGCCTAGCCCCGCCTTTCAGGCCCCCACCAGCTCCCCGATGAACGCCGCGTGGGCCCTCGCCCCCATCCGGAAGCACTCCAGCTCGAACTTCTCGTTGGGGGAGTGGACCCGGTCGTCCTCCAGGCCGAAGCCCATGAAGATGGTGTCCAGGCCGAGCATGTCCTTGAGCATGCCGGCTACGGGGATGGAGCCCCCGCTCTTGATCAGCTCCGGCGCCTTGCCCGCGGTCTTCTCGATGGCCCGTGCCGCGGCCCGAAGAACGGGCGAGTCCGTCGGAACGGTGACGCCGAAGCCGCCGTGGTGATCGTGCAGCTCCCAGCGGCAGCCGGGTGGCGTGCGCTCCTTCAGCCAATTGAAGAACATCTGCGTGATCTTCCGCGGGTCCTGGTCCGCGACCAGGCGGAAGGAGACCTTCGCGCTGGCGTGCGCGGGGATGACGGTCTTGGCCCCCTTGCCGGTGTATCCGCCCCAGATGCCGTTGATCTCCGCCGTGGGACGGGCCCACTCGCGCTCGATGAAGTTGTACCCCTCTTCACCAATATCCGCCTCGGGCGGCAGACCGATCTTCTCCAGCGCTTCCGCGGCGGAGACGCCGAGCTTCTTCCACGCCTCCCGCTCTTCGGGGCGCAGGGGCCGCACGTCGTCGTAGAAGCCGGGGATCGTGACGCGGCGCTTCTCGTCCCAAAGCTGGGCGAGCACCTTGCACAGCTCGTTGTTGGGGTTGGGGCAGCGACCTCCCCAGAGTCCCGAGTGCAGGTCCTGATTCGCAGCATGGAGCGTGATCTCGGTGTACGCCAGGCCGCGGACGCCGTAGGTGATGCAGGGGCGGTCCTTGCCGATCATGCCGGTGTCGGAGATCAGCACGACATCGCACTTGCTCAGTTCATCCTTGTGCGCGGCAACGAAGGGCTCGAGATTGGCCGAGCCCGACTCCTCTTCGCCTTCGAGCAGGACCGTGTATGCCGCGCCGCCGGTGGCGTGGCCCGACACCTTCTTCCACGCGCGGCAGGCCTCGATGAACATCATGACCTGCCCCTTGTCGTCCACCGCGCCGCGGGCGACGATCCGCTCGCCTGGGCCGCCGGGGACCGCGGGCTTGATGACAGGCTCAAAGGGCTTGGACTCCCACAGCTCCAGCGGGTCCACGGGCTGCACGTCGTAATGGCCGTAGAACAGAACGTGCGGGCCCTTGTAGGTCGGCGCGGGCTCGATCGTCGCCAGCACGACCGGATGGCCCGAACCCGCCGGGTTTCCGGTGTCGAGCACGCGGACAGTGAAACCCAGCTCCCGGAGCTGATCCGCCGCCCAGTCCGCGGCACGCCGGACCTCGGCCTTGTACGCCGGATCGGTGCTGATGCTCGGAATCTTGAGCCAGTCAATAAGCCGCTGAATCGCGGCGGGCTGGTCCTGCGTGAGGGCTTCGAGGGCGCGCGTGGTAGCCATCATTCTCTCCCGTTGGATTGTGGGAGAGGGTAGGACGCACGCACCCCTCAGACGTCTTCAGGGCAGGGGCTTGTTGACTTCGAGCCCAGTGGGGTTGCTTGAACTGCGGCGGGATTCGGGCGGCGCATCAATCCCGTTGAAGATGCTGCCCGAGGGGTACCAGTAATCGACGCGGCGCCATGCGGTGTCCTTCGACATGCTGCGGACGCTGCCGTCGAAGAAAGCGACGTTGATGTTGCCCGCGTGGCGGAAGGTGAAGCGGAGATTCTCCTGGTTCGACGAGTACGGCGCCTCACGGCCATATGCCGTGGAGCGGATGAACGAGGGAGTGTCGGTGAAGGAGCCGTACGCATCAGGGGCCGGATTGACGTCGAAGTCGAGGTGGTCACTCTCCCAATAACGGGTACCGTCCGCGATCAGGGCCTTGTTGGAAAGCTGGATGCCCACCTTGTTCAGCACCGGGGTCCATGTATCCGGAATAGTGACCGGATTGTTAAACTGACCGTTCGAACCATTGACCGGTCGATAAAAATCACTGCCGTCCCGCCGACGGTAGTAACGCACAGAGTTGGGGGCCTGCCGGCTCCACAGCGCAAACCCGGCAGGCTGCAGGTAGCTGACCTGACGAGCCCCGGTCTCCGCAAAGGCCTGGTTAAACTCCGCCATATCGGGAGCGGTCCCGTACAGCGTCTGATTAAACTGCGTCGCCGAGGCGCACCGCCAGTTATTGAAGATCGCAAGGGTCCGGCGCGCGCGGTTGACGGGCAGGTTGGCCGCCTCGCCCATCGTGGGGCTGATCCAGTCGAAGTTCGAGGTGGGCGTCGTGGAGGTGGTGTCTCCCAGGATCGCAGCCCCGCCCGTCGCGTCCGCCTCCGCCCCGGAGGTGTACCGGCAGGCGTACCACTCCTTCCAATCGTTCATGTAGGTGAACTGGGCCGTCGCAAGCTGCCGCACCGTGGAGGCGCAGGCGATGTTGCGGCCCGCTTCACGTGCCTTGCCCAGCGCGGGCAGCAGGATGCTGATGAGCAGGGCGATGATGGCGATCACCACCAGCAGCTCAATCAGCGTAAAGGCTCGGCGGTGGATATGGCTGCGCATGGAACGGCTCCGTCAATCGCCGAACGGCTTGATCCGCGTCGGTCGAGTGGATTCAAGCTTCAGCTCGCCCGACTTCTGATCCACGAACAGGTCGGGCTTCAGGTGCTTGTCCTTGCGGACAATGGGGATATACCGGGAACTGAGCACCCACTTGTCGTCCTGGAATCTTGCGGGGTACAGCGTGGGCTTCTGGCTCGCGGGGTTGACGGCGGGGAAGCTCACTGGCCGACGCTCCGGGTAGTCCGCCACGAAGAGCTCGCCCGTGCTGATGTCCACAAGATTGACCTCTTTGGCCTGGGACGGAGGCCCCCCCTCGCCCGTGAGCGAGAAGTAGGTGGCGATCCCGACGGCGATCACCGCCAGCACCATCACCGCGATCTGCCAGGGCCTGACGCTTCCCATGAACACTCCCAGGGACGTACGCGGCAAGCCGATCGGCAGGCCGCCCCAGGGCAGGACCGTCCCGGGGCTTCCAGCTTATAAGGGCTGACCCCGCCCCTCAACTGACCGACAGGTCTTTACCAGATCCCAACATGCAACAGTTCGGGGGCATCCCGAACACAGGGGAGGTTGGTCAGGGGGTACACGAGGCTGGGCGTATGATGCTGTCAGGAAAAGACCCCGCCTCTCCCCCAAAAAGACCCTGATGAAGCTGATCCTTCCGAACCCCCGCGGATTCTGCGCCGGCGTGCGCATGGCCATCGACGTCGTGGACCAGGTGCTGGAGCTGTTCCCCGACGAGCAGGTGTACGTCTACCACGAGATCGTGCACAACAAGCACGTCGTGGGGCGGTTCGTGGAGCGGGGCGTGCGCTTCGTGGACGACATCGCGGAGGTGCCGCGGGGGCAGATCGTCGTTTTCTCCGCCCACGGCGTCTCTCCCGCGGTGCGGGCGCTGGCGAGGGAGCGAGGCCTGTTCACGATCGACGCGACCTGCCCACTCGTGACCAAAGTCCACGCCGAGGCAGTGCGGTACGCGCGGCAGGGGTATCAGATCCTGCTCATCGGCCACAAGGATCATCAGGAGGTCATCGGCACCTTCGGCGAAGCTCCCGACGCCACCCAGGTCGTGGAATCCCCGGCGGACATCCCCCACCTCCGCGTCAAGGACCCTTCCAAGCTCGTCTACCTCACTCAGACCACCCTCTCAACGGACGACGCGGCGGTCGTGATCGAGGCGCTCAAGCGTGCCTTCCCGAACATCAAGGAGCCGCCCAGCAGCGATATCTGCTACGCCACCACCAACCGGCAGCACGCCGTGCGGCAGATCGCCCCCGAGTGCGACCTCGTGCTCGTGATCGGCTCGCGCAACTCGTCCAACTCCGTGCGGCTGACGGAGATCGCCGCGAACGTCGGCACGCCCGCGCGACGTGTGGACGACGTGAGCGAAGTGGACTTCGCATGGTTCCCCACCGGCAATGAAACGGTGCTGGTGACGGCGGGCGCTTCCGCGCCGGAGGACCTGGTGGCGGGCGTCTGCCGCGCGCTGCTGGAGCGCTTCGGCGGCACGATCGAGCAGCGGGATGTATTCCACGAGGACGTGGACTTCGCTCCTCCGGGCGCTCTGCGCAAAGTCATGGAAGAGCGAGGGATAGACCCGCTGACGCGGACGGTCCGCGTGACGGCGCCGGTGATTACCCGTGAACGCTACGGGGCCGTGCCGCTGACGGTGTCCGCTCCCCCCCGCATCCCTTAGACTGGATGCAAGTTCCTCATTCAACCGGAGCACAACGCATGCAGTGTCGCGCTGGAATTGCCGCTCTTTTGATCGCCGCCACGCCGGTCCTGGCCGGCCCGCCCGAAACGCGCCGCGACGGCGTGAAGGACGTGGTCCACGGCGTCGAGATCATCGACAACTACCGCTGGCTGGAGGGGGACAACAGCGACCCCAACGCCATGGGCAAGATGACCGACGAGGTCGCGAAGTGGACCGACGAGCAGAACGCCTACACCCGCAGCATCCTGGACAACCTGCCGGGACGCAAGGAGGTTGAGGCCAAGCTGCGTCCGCTGATGGAGGTGGGCAGCGTGTCGGCCCCCATCATGCGGGGCAACCGCTACTTCTACTCCAAGCGCGAAGGCGACCAGAACCAGGCCTCGGTGTTCATGCGCGAAGGGATCGACGGCACGCCCCGCCTGCTGCTTGATCCCATGGCGATCGACCCCACCGGGCTGACCACGATCTCCTGGTACAGCCCCAGCGACGACGGCAAGCTGCTGGCGTTCGGCACGTACCGCTCCGGCACGGAGAACTCCGTGCTCCGCATCCTCGAGGTGGACACCGGCATCGAGCGCCCGCTGGAGATCAGCGGCAAGGTGAGCGGCTGCGACTGGCTGCCCGATTCGTCGGGCTTCCTGTACCGCAACCTGGCGGACGTGCGCAATCCATACTCCGGCCAGGTGCGGCTGGCGCGCCTTGATCCCTCCGCTCCCTACCTCGTGAGCGACCAGCTCGTCATGCGTCAGCTCACCGTGCAGGAGAACGCGAAGCTCGCCACCACCTACGGCCCCTACGGCGGCCTCAGCAAGGACGGCAAGTGGATCGTCCTCTCCTACGCCACCGGCACGCGGAACAACGACCTGTGGGTCGCTCCCACGGCGGAGTTCCTCCGCACCGGCAAGCTGAACAAGCGGACCATCACCGAGGGGCGCGAAGCCCAGAGCGGCGGCACCATCGTGGGTGACACGATGTACATGCTCACGACTCTCAACGCCCCCAACGGGCGCGTGGTGGCCGTGAACCTCAACCGCCCGGAGGAAAAGAACTGGAAGGTGCTGGTGCCCGAGCGCCCCGACGCGGTGATCCAGAGCGTGGACGTCGCCAAGGGAATCCTCGCGGTCGAGTTCCTGCGCAACGCGAGCAGCGAGATCGAGCTCTTCGACTTCAACGGCAAGAGCAAGGGCCTGCTGAAGCTGCCGGGCATCGGCTCCGCCGGGCTCGTCACCGACCCGGACCGCACCGACGCCTTCCTCACCTTCACCAGTTACAACTACCCCACCACCATCTTCCACGTGGACCTGTCCCGCCCCAACGCCGAGCCGCGCCTGTGGGAGCAGCCCTCCGTGCCCGTGGACCCCGCCAGCGTCGAGGTGAAGCAGGAGTGGTACCACAGCAAGGACGGCACCAAGGTCAGCATGTTCATCATCCACAAGAAGGGGCTGGAGCTGAACGGCAACAACCCGACCATCCTCTACGGATACGGCGGGTTCACCCAGAGCATGACGCCGGTCTTCTCCGCCCCGCTCTTCCAGTGGTTTGACGCCGGCGGCGTGTACGCGGTGGCCAACCTCCGCGGCGGGAACGAGTACGGCGAGGCCTGGCACCAGGGCGGCATGCTCGCGAACAAGCAGAACACCTTCGACGACTTCATCGCCGCCGCGGAGCACCTCATCAGCCGCAAGTACACCAGCCCGAAGCGGCTCGCGGTCCGCGGCGGGAGCAACGGCGGCCTGCTGACCGGCGCGTTCCTCACCCAGCGGCCGGACCTCTGCTCCGTCGTGCTGTGCTACGTCCCGCTGCTGGACATGGTGCGCTACGACGACTTCCTGATGGCGAAGTACTGGGTGCCCGAGTACGGCACGGCCAAGAACCCCGAGCAGTTCAAGTACATCTACGCCTACTCCCCCTACCACAACATCAAGCCGGGCACCCCCTACCCGGCGGTGCTGCTCACCGCGGGTGAGAACGACAGCCGCGTGCACCCGCTGCACGCCCGCAAGATGGCCGCGGCTCTGCAGGCGGCCACCGCCAGCGACCCCGACAAGCAGCCCATCCTGCTGTGGGTGGACCGCGACGCGGGCCACGGCCAGGGCAAGCCGCTGAACCTCCGCCTCCGCGACCTCGCCGACGAACGCATCTTCGTCATGTGGCAGATGGGCATGCTGGACTAAGCCGGCACGCGTCACGCGATTCCGAAGGGGCCTCAGACCGAGGCCCCTTCTTTGTGCGCACATTCAGCCCCACGCTGCAATGCGGCGCGGCCTCCGTCAGAAGGCCGCCCGCGGTCGGAAATCTGCGATCAGAGTCCGGGCAGAGCGAGCTTCACGTCCGGCCAGAGGAACGCGAACGCCGCGCCGGTGATCAGGCCGTACACCACGCCGTCGATGATGTTCATCAGGATGGCGCGGGGATACGCCGCGAACCAGATGTTGCCGGGAATGAACGCGAAGGCGTACGAGAGCACGCCGACGGTCCCGAGCACGCGGAACGTCTCCAGCTTGTCGCCGCCGATGGAGCCCCGCACCGACCACGCGACGTAACCGATCAGCACGCTCACCACCAGGTACGTCAGGAAGGTCAGAATCATGTTGCGGCCCATGCTGATGTTCTTCGGGAAGATCTGCAGCATGCCCGCGGGCCCCTGCTCCCACTTCTTCCGGAACTCCGGATCGCTGCACTGCTTGCGGTCCGCGGCGTAGGGGAAGCCGTAGTTGCCCGGCGGGATGTCGGCGATCTTGCTCAGCGTGCCCGCCTCGTCCGGAAGACCGATCCAGTCCTTCTGGTGGTGGCCGATCAACATCCACGCAAGGGCGCTGGCGATCCACACGGCCACCGCCGAGACGAGGATGGGAAGCCACAAGTGGGTCAGAAAGTCCATGTCTGCTCCTTAGGTAAACGGGCGTGCAGCCACACCCGAGGGGTTCCTGTACCATCGGCAGACTCGCATGTTTCCGAACACTTCCCTATTGCAGGAAGCAGGCACCTCCTCCCCACCGCCCGCCCCGCCGGTGCTGCAACCGGTCGCCTCGATCCCGCTGCGCACCAGCGTTGATGGGTCGGTGATGGCCCCCAGGCTCGAGTTCGGGACCGACGGCCGGACGCTCCACATCGTGCATCCGGTAGACGACGGCCTGTTGGACTTCGTTCTCTGGCACGCCCCCACCATCGCCGCGCTGCTGCTGCCGCTGAGCGTGCTGGGCCTGCTGGCGGTCGTGGTGAGGACAGCCAGGCGGCGGCAGCAGTTCGGGCATTACTACTGCCAGCGTTGCAACTACGACGTGACCGCGCCGGGCGGGATGCCCCCGGACAGCCGTGTGTGCCCGGAATGCGGGCTGGATCTCTCCACGCGCCCCGCGCGGCTGGGGCGTCCCTTCACCTCGCGGGTGTGGCGCTGGGCGACTGTGTTCGCGGCGATGATCGCCCTGTGCGTTGTGACCCTTGTCCTGACGCTGGAACGGCCCGGCGCCCCGAACGCTTGGCAGCGTCCGTGGCTTCCGCGCCTGTCGCAGACCGGCCTGATGCCGCGGCTGGCGCGTGCATACGACAGGGTCAGGTCGGCCAGAAGCGGCAGCCTGGACGTAAGCACATGGCGCATTCCCGAGGCAACCCCGCTGGGACGCACGTACATCAGCGAGTATGCCATGGGAAGCATCAGCCCTGACTCGCGCTGGTTTGTGTGGGTGCCCTACGGCTCGGAGAACAAGGGCGTTCGTGCCCAGTCGCTTGCCGACGGGCAGACCAGGACCATCCCTCTTCCCACCCAAGGCCCCTGGAACATCACGCTGATCGCCCCGGGGGCGAGTGGCGGGACAGTGCTGGTGGGCTACACCAACTCCATCCATCGACCGGCCAACCTGAACGAAGCCGTGCTGGCGGAAGTGGACGCGGAAACGGGCGCTTCCCGCATCATTGGTGCTGTTCCTCTTCGCGCCACAGACCTGATGGCCGGCGGACGCTTCGTGCACCGCGTGATCGGCGAACGCGTGGCGTGGGCCTACTTCATCCCCCACTACGGCTCGGGACAGGACAAACTGAACGGAACGCTCACCACCTCCGATGGGCGACAGATCGCGGTCAGTTTGCCGGGGGCATGGTGGTATGGGCCGGAGATGACCGCAGACGGGCTCGCGGTTGCCATCGGCGGAGGCGGCGGCGCGGGCGGGGCCGGCACGCTGAAACGCTACTCGCTGGTCGATGGAAGCGAGACAGCCGACACGCTGTCATCGAACGTCTGGCCGCGGATGCCGGCGCCGGGCTCGATACGGATCGTTTCCGGGGGTGGAGGTTCTGCTGCACAACCCCCTGGCCTGCGGGTTGAATCCCCGGAAGGTCAGACGCTGGCGGTGCTTGTCCCGTGGGGCTCGTGGCTCGGAGGCCCGATGCTTTCACCCGATGGGCGGTGGGCGGTGGCTCCGATGGGCGTAGCGGGACAGAACTGGCTGGGCGAGGAGCGCTTCCACGTCCAGGTGCAGATCTGGGACATCAGCAGCGTGAAGTGAGTCAGTGGGCGTTGCGGTGGACGAAGCCGCGGAAGAGCGTGAGCCAGAGGATCTTGAGGTCAAAGGCCAGCGACCAGTTGCGGATGTAGAACAGGTCGAGCTGGAGTCGCTTGCGCAGGCTGGTGTCGCCGCGGAGGCCGTTGACCTGAGCCCATCCGGTGATGCCCGCCTTGACGTGCTGGCGGAGCATGTAGCCGCGCCAGTCATCGCGGAAGCGGGCGATCAGCTCGGGCCGCTCCGGTCGCGGGCCGACCAGGGACATATCGCCGAGCAGGACGTTGAAGAGCTGCGGGAGCTCGTCCAGGCTCGTGCGGCGGAGCCAGCGGCCGACGGGGGTGACGCGCGGATCGTCGCGCCGTGTCCAGCCGGGGGCGCTCTCGTCCTCGGCGTGGTACATGGTGCGGAACTTGAAGATGTTGAAGGTCTCCCCGCCGAGGCTCACGCGGCGCTGCAGGAAGATCACCGGCCCGGGGCTCGTGAGGCGCACGACGCAGGCGATGACCAGCATCAGCGGCCCGAAGATGATGAGGCCCGCGGTCGCGCCGGCGATGTCGAGAGCCCGCTTGGCCGCCCCGCCCAGACCGATCATGGGGCTTTCGCGCACGCTGAGGATCGGCATCCCCTCCAGCATGCTCACCTGCATGCTCTGCGGCATGTACTTCGGGTGAACGTCGGGCACGATGCGGACGTCCACCGCGAAGCGCTCCAGCCGCTTGAGCAGGGAGGGCAGCATCGCAGAGCGCGAGTTGGGAATCGCGAGATAGACGGCGTCGGGCTTCTGCGTCTCGAAGACGGTTTCGAGGTCCGCCAGGCCGCCGAGCACGGGCCGACCGACGCAGGTCGGCGGGCCGTGGTGGTGATCCTGGTGAGAGAGGAAGTAGGCGACGTGGATACCGGTCCAGGAGTTGCGGTCGAGCGTGCGGCAGACGATGCGGCCCAGCCGCCCCACGCCGATCACGGCCACGTGCCGCAGGTTCCAGCCTCGACGGCGGATGGCCCGCAGCGCCCACCGGAACGCGACGCGGTGCAGGGCGAGCAGGTTCGGCAGCAGAATCGCCAGCATGCCGAGCTGCACGCGGCTGGCGTCGAGCCACATGCCCAGGAAGTGAATGCGGCCGGTCTCGCGCCACCCGCCCACCGTTTCCACGCCGAAGGCCGCGAGCACGACGATCAGGGCGATGACCGCGGCCAGACCGGCGCGGAAGACCTCGCCGTGCTCGGCCATGATGCCCCGGTCACGGCGCGGACGGTAGAGCTTGAAGTTCCACAGCGCCAGGAGCGTGATGGGGACGGCGACCAGCGCGAGGGGCTCGCGCACCCACGGGCGGGCGATCGTCCACCAATCGGTCGCGATGGCCGGAGCGTGCGGGAAGCCGCCCTCGATGAGCAGGCGGCGGACCACCCACGCGGCGTAGCACGCGCCCGCGGCCACGAGCCCGTCAACCAGACAGAGCAGTGAAACGAAAAACTGGTGTCGCTGCTTGAGCAAGTGAGGCGTTCCCTTGGTGGAGAACTCTCTCCCTCTCCCCCCGAGTGCAACGGTTTGTCGCATGCACTTTTACATGCCGGGGAGCCGGAGTCAATCATCGGCTTTCGCGGAGCAAGTGCGCCACAGGCACGGGCCGCGGCAGGGACTGCTCGCTAATGATAGTCCGCCGCAACACTTATGAACCCGACGGCCAGCCGGGCCCGCTCCGCACGCCTGTCATGTTCGCACCAATCTCCCGAAGGATCCGCTGTTGTTCGGGCGTGAGGGCGTCGCCCTTGGGCGGGATGATCCGCACCACGGCGTAGAGGTCGCCCTGCCTTCCTTCCGCGTCGTGGATGCCGCGGGCGCGCAGACGCAGCTTCTTGCCGCTGGCGGTGCCGGGCGGAACCTGAAGCTCCACAGGACGATCAAGGGTGGGCACAAGCACCGTGGCCCCGAGGGTGGCCTCGGCGATGGTGAGCGGCAGGTCGAGCGTGAGGTCGAGCCCCTTGCCGGCGGTCTCCCCCTCGCCGCGACGGAAGATCTCGTGGGGCGCGATGTGGACGCGGAGGATCAGGTCGCGCCCGTTCCCCGCGCCGTCGCGGATGCGAAGCTGGGAGCCCTCCTCGGCGGCGCGCGGAATCCTGACCTCGATCGAGCGAGCACGACCGCCCTCGTCCGTCACGCGCAGCCTTTGCGTGCCGCCCAGCGCCGCGGTCATGAAGTCCACGGTGATGTCCTGACGGACTTCAACGGCTTCGGGTGTGCGTGCGCGGGTGCGCTGGCGGCCAGCCCTGCCCGGCCCCCCGCCGGTGAAGGGAGACCCGCGCCCGCCGAAGATCGCCTCGAAGACGGAGGACATGTCGTCATCGTCGAGGTTGATGCCGAACCCGGGCCCTCCCCCCGGCCCTCCGACGTTGGACCAGGAGTAGTGCGCGGTGCGGGCGTGGCCGGGATGACCCGGCCCCGGGCCGCCGCCCTCGAACGCGGCCGTGCCGAACTGGTCGTAGAGCTTGCGCTTCTGCTCGTCGGAGAGAACGTCGTACGCCTGCTGCACCTCCGTGAACTTCTGCTGAGCTCCCGGCTCCTTGTTCACGTCGGGGTGGTACTTGCGGGCGAGCTTTCGATACGCGGCCTTGATCTGCTCGGGCGTCGCCGTGCGTGATACGCCGAGGATTTCGTAATAGTCCCTGGCCATCGTCGTGGGTGATGGTAGCGCGCCGGCTGTGCCGCCCTGCAAAGAAACAGGGCCCGGTTGGCCGGGCCCTGTGAAGAAGCATCCTGGAAAAAGGCTTACCTGGGGGCAGGTTCGGCGGGCTTGTCCTGCTTCTCCTGCTTTTCCTTCTCCGCCTTTTCCGCGGCTTCCTTCTCGGCGCGGGCCTTGGCCTTGGCTTCCATGCGCGCCCTCATGTCGGCCTCCATCTTCTTGATGACGGGGTCGTTGGGGTCCACAGGCTGAAGCTGAGGCGTGACGGCGCCGGGCCTGCCCTCCGGCGCCGGGGGAAGCGTGCTGGAGACCGCCGGGCCGCCCACGGCCTGAACCTTGACGTCGTAGATCAAGGTCGAGTTCGGCGGAACCTTGCCGTTGCCGGTCGTCTCCCCGTGGGCGAGCGGGGCGGGGATGATGACGCGCCGAATCATGCCCTTGCGGGCGTCGGCCATCGCCTTCTCCCACCCCTCGATGATCTTGTCGCCCTGGGAATAGATGAAGGGGCTGCCGCGGGAGTACGAGGCGTCGAACATCCGGCCGTTCTCAAGGTAGCCGAGGTACTCCACGGCGACGCGGTCGCCCTGCCTGGGGATCTCGCCCTCGAGCCTGGCCGGGTAATCGATGACGACCAGGCCGCCGTCGTGGCGGGTGACGGTCGGGCAACCGGCGAAGGCGGTGAAGGTGTAGCCCGACGCCCCCTCGGCGGGCCCCCAGACCAGCTTGCCTTCCTTGTCATAGCCGCGGTCGGTGGCGACGAGGGCGTCGGCGTTGAACGCGAGGTCGCTGGTCATGGTGACCGCGCCGCCGACGGAGGTGGGATAGGGCTTCAGAGAGCGGGCGCGGTAGCTGTCGTTCTCCTTGACGACCTCCATCTCCATCGTGAGGTTGAGCCAGCCGAGGTTCATGGGCGGGAAGGTCTCCGGCGCGGCCCACATGCCCACGATGTGATCGGGCTTGGTGCGGAACTCGTAGGTCCGCAGCAGGATCCTGCCGTCCTCGCGGACGAGGTGCCAGATCGTCTGGCGGAAGGGGCGGTTGAGGGCGCTCGCGAAGCTCAGCTCCGCGTAGAGCGTGTCGGTGGCCCCGCTCACGCCGACCGGCGCGACCGCCAGCACGATCTCGCCCGAGCCCTGTACCTGGGCGCTGCGGCACCCGGAGAGGGTCAGGGCGATGGTCTTCAGCTCCTCGTCGGAGAAGGTCGCCGGAACCTTGGTCACCGCGACCACCTGCGGCGGCTCGGGCTGAGGCGGGTGCTGGTGATCGGCGTGATCGTGGTCGTGGTGGTGCTCCCCGGGGCCGTGATCGTGCCCCTCGTGCCCGGTCTGCGCCCACACGGGGCGGGCGAGCAGAAGAGCACCGGCGGCCAAGAACAGGAGTGAGGCTTGCTTCATGGTGGAGTTCCAGGTGCGAGGAGCGAACGCTCCGGTCGCCGGTGGTTTCTTTGCCGCCGGGGGGCCGGCGCTCGCCCCCCGGGGGGCGTCAGGCCAGTTCGGGGAAGAGCTTGCGGACGACGCCCACCAGGTCCTTGACGTGGCTGATGGACTCGTTCATGTACTTCTGCTCGGTCTCGTCGAGCTTGAAGTCGATGATCTTCTCCACGCCGTTGCTGCCCAGGACGCAGGGGACGCCGACGAAGTAGCCCTGGCCCTTCTGGCCGGGGGCGACGCCGAACTCATCCTCGCAGTACGCGGCGCAGGCGATGACGCGCTTCTTGTCGCGGACGATGGCCTCGACCATCTCGACGGTGCCGGCGCTGGGGGCGTACCACGCGCTGGTGCCCATCAGCTTGACGACCTCGCCGCCGCCGACCTTCGCGCGCTCCACGCACGCCTGGATCTTCTCCATGGGGAGCAGGTCGGTGATCGGGATGCCGTTGACGCTGGTGCGTCGGGGCAGCGGCACCATGTCGTCGCCGTGGCCGCCCAGCAGCAGGCCCTGCACGTCCTCCGCCGAGACGCCCAGCTCCCACGCGAGGAAGGTCTTGTAGCGGGCGACGTCGAGCGCGCCGGCCTGGCCCATGACGCGGTGCGCCGGGAAGCCCGTCGCCTTCCACGCGACGTACACCATCGCGTCGAGCGGGTTGCTCACCACGATGACCACGGCGTTGGGCGAGTACTTCTTCACGTTCTCCGCCACGTTCTTGACGATGCCGGTGTTGACCTGCACGAGGTCGTCGCGGCTCATGCCGGGCCTGCGGGGCAGGCCGGCGGTGATGACCACCACGTCGGAGTCCGCGGTGTCGGCGTAGTCAAAGGTGCCGGTGATGCGCGCATCGAAGCTCTCGACGGGGCCGCAGCAGGCCAGGTCGAGGGCCTTGCCCCTGGGCATGTGCAGCTCGGGCTTGTCCTTGTTGGGGATGTCGAGCAGGACGACGTCGCCCAGTTCCTTGAAGGCGATGGAGCGGGCGCACTCGCCGCCGATGTTCCCTGCACCGATGACGCTGATCTTGGCACGACGCATGAGGCTGTTTCCCCTTGGGTGGATGTGAACCCCGGGCCGCCGGGCGGGCCGGGGGGCAAGGATAGGTGCGGGGGCGGGCGACTGTCTCGGCCCTCACCCCGCCTGGCGCATACGACAAGCCGGGCCGCCCCGGAAGGCGGCCCGGCCGTGGAGTTTCTCAAGGCAAGCGGCGGCTTACTCGGGCTTGCCGCCGGAGAAGTCGTAGATCCAGCGGTCGGAGGCGCGCTCGAAGCCGAGGACCTCGCCCTCCTTGAAGAAGAGCTTGAGCTCGCGCTCGGCGGCCTCGGGGCTGTCGCTGCCGTGGATGAGGTTGAAGCTGTTGGAGACGCCGAAGTCGCCGCGGATGGTGCCGGGCGCGGCCTTGCTGCCGAAGGTGGCGCCCATCATGCCGCGGGAGATGGCGATGGCGCCGTTGCCGCGGACGGCCATCACGAGGACGGGGCTGCTGGTCATGAAGGAGACCAGGCCCTGGTAGAAGGGCTTGCCCTTGTGCGCCTCGTAGTGGGTCTCGGCGAGCTGGCGGGAGATCTGCATCAGCTTGCAGCCGACGATCTGGAGGCCCTTGTCCTCGAAGCGGCTGATGATGCGGCCCATGAGCCCGCGCTGCACGGCGTCGGGCTTCAGAATAATGAGCGTGGTTTCCATGTTGACTCCTGTGGCTTGGGCCCAAGGGTAGGCGGGGCCTACGCCGAGTTCGCCAGCCGCACCGCGGCGTTGATGAGCCCCAGGTGCGAGTAGGCCTGGGGCGCGTTGCCGAGGGCGATCCGCAGCTCCGGCTCCCATTCCTCCGTCAGCATGCCGGTGGGGCCGACCAGGTCGCACGCTTCCTCGAACAGCTCCCCGGCCCGCCTGTGCTCGCCGATGAGCGCCAGCGCCTCGACCAGCCAGAAGGTGCAGAGGTGGAACCCGCCCTCGATGCCCGGCAGGCCGTCGTCCTCCTTATACCGGTAGACGGTCGGGCCGCAGCGCAGCCGCTCCTCGATCGCCCGGACGGTCGCGACAAAGCGCGGATCGTCGGGCGGGATCATGCCGCAGATCGCCATGGTGAGCACCGCGGCGTCCAGCTCCTCGCCTCCGTACACCCCCGCGAAGTACCCCTCGGGGTGCAGCCCCTTCTCCCACACGTCCGCGGCGATGTCGTCGCGGAGCTTCTCCCACGCGGGGCGCGACCGGCCGATCACGTTCTCCGCCACGGTGATCGCCCGGTTCACCGCGTGCCAGCACATGATCTTGGAGTAGACGTGATGCCGGCGCGGGCCGCGGACTTCCCAGATGCCGTGGTCCGGCTCCGTCCATCGGGCGTCGACGGCCTGCACCATCGCCTCCACGAGCCGCCAGCTCTCCGGCGTGACGGGCGCTCCCCGCTCCGCGAGCATCGCGACCAGGTCCACGATCGGGCCGAAGACGTCCAGCTGCACCTGAGAGGCCGCGCCGTTGCCCACCCGCACGGGGCGGCTGTGGCCGTACCCGGCCAGCTCGCCGATTTCCCCCTCCGGCCCCAGCTCCCGCCCGCTGACTTCATAGATCGGGCGCAGCCGGTCGGGCGATTCCGCGGCGAAGACCACCTGCGTGAGCCAGTCGATCAGCTTCATCGCCGTCCCGGTGTTGCCGAGGCGCACCAGCGCCGCCGCGGAGAGAGAGGCGTCCCGCGGCCAGCAGTACCGGTAGTCCCAGTTGCGCACGCCGCCGAGCTGCTCGGGCAGGCTCGTCGTCGCCGCGGCGACGATCGCGCCCGTCGGCCCGTGGCAGAGCCCCTTGATGACCAGCGCGCTGCGGCGCACCAGCTCCGGCCGCGGCGTGTTGATGCTGAGCGTTTCCGCCCACCCGCTCCAGAAGCGGTCGGTCTGACGCCGACGCTCCGGCTCGGTGAGCACCGAGGCGCGGAGATTGGCCGATCCGTACTTCAGCTCCAGCACGACCGGCTCATCCCCCACCTCGACCTCCGCCTCCGCCGTCTGATGGATGCCGTCGCGCGTGATCGTCCAGCGGACGCCCGGCGCGTAGAGCACGACCGGATCGGGGCACCCCTCGATCTCCAGCCCGCTCTCGTGGACGATGAGGTTGGTGGCGATGCGGCCGAAGTCGAGGCGCGGCGCGAAGCGGATCCTGGCCCGGACCGCGCCCTGAGCCCCCGGCAGACGCTCGATGACGCGGACGAGGTCCGAGCGCCCGGCCCGCTGGAAGGGCCGCCCGCCGCTGGCGTCCAGGTAGTCGGTCACCGTCATGTCGTCCCAGCGGGTCTGGAGGACGAAGCTGTTGTTCAGGTACCGCTGCGTGGGCTGGTGCGGCGCGTGGACGGAGCGAACTTCAAAGAACCCGCGCGAAGGCCCGCCCAGAAGCTCCGCGAAGATCGCGGCGGAGTCCACGCGGGGCAGGCAGAGCCAGACGATCCGGCCGCGCGGGTCCACCATCGCGACCGTTCTCTGGTCGGAGAGCATCGAGTGGTGGTCGATGGGGATGAGGTCGCGCCCCTGCAGCCACTCGTTGCGGAGCAGCATGAGGCGGGCGAGCAGGTGGGGCACGGCGTCGATGGAATCGACGCGGTGCTCGGCCCTCGTCTCCCCCGGCCCGATCTTGATCCCCAGGTCCGTCGGCGAAAGCACGCCGAAGGCGTCCTCGTCGGTGGCGTCGTCCCCCAGAAAAACCACCGCGGTGGCCCCGACGCGGTGGCGGATCGCCGTGAGCGCCCGCCCCTTGTCCCCCGGGGCCACGCTCAGCTCGACGACCATGTGCCCCGGCCTCGTGATGACCCCCTCCCACCGCCCCGGCCCGTCCAGAATCCTCCGGACGACGGGAGCGACGCGCTGCGGGTCCGCGTTGCGGTAGTGGAACGCGACGCTCGCGGGCTTGTCCTCGATGAAGACGCCGTCGATGTCCGCGGAAAGCCGCACGAGCTCCCCGCGGACGCGGGCCAGCAGCTCGATCTTCGCCGCGGGCAGCGCGGTGAAGATCCCCGCCTCGAACTCCGCCCCGTGGCTGCCCACCAGCCAGAGCTTGTCCGTGCCGCGGACCATGCTGGAAAGGTCCGCGAGCGCGCGCCCGGAGATGATCGCCCCGTGGGTGTGGGGCATGTTGGCCAGGGCGGTGACCGCGAGCGAGGCCTCCTCGTCGGGGCGGGCGTCGGCGGGGTGGTTCACGATCGGGGCGAGCGTGCCGTCGAAGTCGCAGGCGACCAGCAGGATGGGCGTGCTTGCGATCGAGCGGAGCCGTTCGTCGAGGGGCGTCATCGCGCGAGGGCCTCCAGGTACTGCTCGGCCCATTCGTGCACGTCGTGGCGGCGGACGAGCGTGCGCAGGATCGCCATGCGCTGGCGGGCGTCGGCGGGGGGCAGCTTCAGGGCCTGCTCCATGACCCGGGCCATTCCCTCCACGTCGCGCGGATTCACGAGCAGCGAGCGGCGCAGCTGCCGGGCCGCGCCCGCGAACTCGCTGAGCACCAGCACCCCCGTGTGGTCGGTGCGCGTCGCGATGTACTCCTTGCAGACCAGGTTCATCCCGTCGCGCAGCGGGGTGACGACCATCACGTCCGCGGCGCAGTAGTACGGCAGGAGCTGCTCGCGGCTGAAGCCGCGGCGGAAGTAATGCACGGCGACGCGCCCGGGCTCGCTGTACTCCCCGTTGATGCGGCCGACGAGCTGCTCGATCCGCGTGCGCATCGCCGCGTACTCGAAGACCGGCTCGCGGCTCGGCGCGGCGATCTGCACCAGCACGCAGTGCTCCGCGGTGACGCGCCGGCGCTTGAGCATCATCTCGAAGGCCAGCAGCCGGGTGTCGATCCCCTTGGTGTAGTCCAGCCGGTCCACGCACAGCAGGATCTTGCGGCGCGCCCCCAGCCGCCGCCGCACCAGCTCGGCCTGCTCCCGCACCTGCGGCCGGCTCGCGTTGCTCTCGAACCAGTCGAAGTCGATGGAGATGGGGAAGGAGTTGACCCTGACGCGGCGGTCCCCCACTCTCAGCTCCGTGTCCGTGCCGTCCGCGTCGGTGTACCTCCGCGCCGCGCGGGAGAAGTTCTGCGCGTCCGAGTAGGTCTGAAAGCCGACGAGGTGCGCCCCCAGCATCCCGGTCAGAATCCGCTCGCGCCAGGGGAGCCAGCTGAAGAGCTCCTCGGGCGGGAAGGGGATGTGGATGAAGAGCCCGACGCGCAGGTCCGGGCGGAGCTGGCGGAGCATCTCCGGCACGAGCAGCAGGTGGTAATCGTGCACCCAGACGGTGTCGTTGGGCCCGGCCATCTGCGCCGCGGCGCGGGCGAAGCGCGCGTTGACGTCGACGTAGGCGGGCCACCAGTCGTGGTTGAACTCCGGCTCGCGGATCGCGTCGTGGAAGAGGGGCCAGAGGGTGCGGTTGCTGAAGCCGTTGTAATAGGTGTCGATCTCGCTCTCCGAGAGCCCGACCGCGCGGAGGGCGACGCCGTCCATGCTGGGCAGACGCCCGCCCCGGCTCGAGTCGCCGGTCCATCCGATCCACGCCCCGCCGCGCTTCTGGAGGATGGGGACGAGCGCAGTAACCAGGCCGCCGGAGCTGGAGATCCACTCTCCGGACCTGGATCGGCTCACGGGGAGCCGATTCGCCACGATCACCATCTTGCTCGACCTGGCCAAGCACACCTCCGGGCGGTTGCCGACGGACACCATTCTGCGCCCGCCGGGGGTGAGTATGGGGTGAGGGCGGTGAGAACGCCTTCATCCGTAGCGTGGGCCTGGGCCGAGTCCATGCCCGCCCGGCCCGGCGGAGAGTTTATGCAGGGCCCGGCGGAGCAGGCATGAGTCGGTGAGGACGGCGGGAGAGCGGGCGGCGATGCGGCCCGCCGCTTTCACCGCTCTTTGTCGGGGCGCGGGATGTGCTGATCGATGAGGATCGGGTTGCCGTCGGGATCGACGACGACGATGAAGGCGGGGCCCGTGGAGGCTTCGTCGGCCTCGGTCGTGGGAGCGATGCCCTGCTCCTTGAGCCTTCTCTGGATGTCGCGCACGTCGTCGAAGTCGGGGAGCGTCGCGGCGCTGCGGTCCCAGCCGGGGTTGAAGGTGAGCATGTTCCTGTCGAACAACCCCTGGAAGAGGCCGATCGTGGCGGTTTCGTTCTGGAGGATGAGCCAGTTCCGCGCCTGGTCGCCGCCCGTGACCCGGAACCCGAGCTTTTCGTAGAAGGCCCGAGAGGCGGCGATGTCCTTCACGGCGAGGCTGACGGAGAAGTTGCCGAGTCGCATGGGGATCGTTCCTGTGTCGGCGGCCGCGGGCTTCGCGGCCTGGCTTCCGTCACCCCCCCCGGCGGCGCAGCCGCCCAGCAGGAGCGTGAGCACGAGGGCGTTCAGTCGCATCGAAAGGCTCCCTGTGGCCGGGCCCATCCTAACCGCAAACCCGGCGCGAAGAGGTCAAAGAGGACGACGCAGCGGAACAAAGAGGCTCCGGGAGAGCGGTGCACCGATGCACCCGGACACCGGGAAAGCGACGCCGCGGGGCAAAGGGCACCGGGGCACCGGAACACCGGGCCGGCCCTCCACTTCTCGCCCCATCGCCATCTGACGTTATCACCCCCTTTCATCCCCTCCCCCCGCGTCCTCCGCGTCCTCC